>MDSY01004336.1_pt1 | contig 20177 bp, 21 predicted proteins | sample 811131 | NCBI WGS metagenome assembly MDSY01 (sample SAMN05326643, study PRJNA326480) | marine metagenome | isolation source: seawater | place: Atlantic Ocean: South West | collected 2010
CACTTAATTAACAGGAAAAAATTCCCGCACGTAATAAGTGATACAAAGATATCTTTCTATGTGATTTAATTGTCTTGAATTAAGAGGCAACTCTTAACTGGCCATTTAAGGAAAGACCGAGAGGTTCAAGCTTAAAGGGCAGAAAGCGAGAGTAAGTAGAACTAAACAGCTCTTGTGACCGAAACGATAGTAGTTCTATAATAGCGTTTCAAAATTTTCAGATTAGGTGGAGAAATCCACTTAATCTTGAATCTTTTTTCTCCAGAATAGGCTTGTTAAAAAATAAAATATTATTACTCCAACAAAATAGTTCCACTCCAAACCATGTTTAAAATGAATATTCCCACTCGTAATTAAAAAAGGAATACTTATAACCGCAATAAGTATTAAGAATGAAACCAATAAAATTTTTAGTGTCAGTATTTTTGAGTTATAATAATTTTTAATTTTAGTTTTTAGCCTATAAAAATTTAAAACAAGCAAACTTTGAGCTATTATTTCAAATATAATAAAGCTCAGCAAAACCACTCTTCTCAAAAACTTAAATATTTTTATATCAGTTTCTACTCCAAGCAAAATAGAGTGAATTAAAAGAAAGATAGCGGACAAAATTCCACAAACCATAAATCCATTTTTTTTAAATTTAATATTTTTGAATTGATTTATTAAAAGATTATTTTTGTACCAATAAAAACACAATAAAAATGCAGTTATGGCCATAGCAGGTTTAAAAATTAAGTATTGGGGGAATGTTCTTGAAGCTCTGCTTATAGATAAGCTTCCATCCAGATATGGAATTGTAAAAGCTGATCTTCCTATTTGATCAACAATAAAATAAGTATTTTCTAAAAGCTCATAGTTAACAGATATTAATAGACATATATTAATAGAAATTAAAGGAACCAAGAAGATCCAAAGACTCAAGGATCGAATTTGAGTTATTTCTTTCATTGCTATACTGAAAAATTATTTCTTTTTATTTCTTTTTCTAGCTCTTCTTTTTTTTGAGCCAATTTTTCTTCTGCCTCTATGTTTTTTAGGGTATCCCATAATTTAGCCTTTATTATACTCTTAGTTGTTAAAAATCTATATATTGTTTAAACTATCGATTAGTTATACTTAAATTATGAAAAAGTCTATAAGTACGCTTTTAAAACACAGTTCTTTTAGTAAAATAAATCGTTCTGCAAATCCAGCTGTTGTTAGAGCCTCAACTATTCTGTTCAATTCTATGCAGGAATTGACAGCTCATGAAAAAAAAATATTAAAGGACAAACCTATCACTCATTATGCTTATGGAAGATATGGTAGTCAAACAACCATTGAACTACAAAAGATTGTGAAAGAGCTTGAACAAGCTCACCATGTTTTTTTACATTCTACAGGTTTTGGCTCTGTATCGTTAGCTTTTATGGCTTTATGTCAATCTGGAGATGAAGTTTTGGTAGGCGATAATGTTTATTATCCAACAAGAGAGATAACAGAAAAGTTATTACCTAAATATAACATTAAGACTAAATACTATGATCCTAATAATATTAAAGATTTACAAAATAAAATTACAAAAAAAACAAAATTAATTTTTGTAGAAAATCCAGGTAGTATAACTTTTGAATTCCAGGATCTTAAAGAAATAGTTAAGATAGCTAAAAAGAATAATATTATTACAGCAATGGATAATACTTGGGGAACGCCATTATATTTTAAGCCATTATCAATTGGTTTTGACGTTTCTATTTCTTCTGCAACTAAGTATTTTTCTGGACATTCCGATGCTATGGGAGGAACGTTGGCTGTAAATAAAAAAACCTACAATAAAGTAAAATTTTGCGATAAACTTTTAGGAAGCAGATTGTCAGCCGATGAAGCCTATTTAATTATAAGAGGCATCAGAACTCTAGATGTAAGACTTAAAGCTCATTATGTAAATACTATTAAAATAGTTAATTTTCTTAAGAAGCAAAAAAAAATTAAAGAAGTTTTATACCCGCATAAACCAAGTTCTAAGAATTACAAAATGTGGAAAAAATATTACTCCGGAGCTACAGGTCTTTTTTCAATTGTTATAAAAGCTAAAAGCAAAGCATCTGTTTTAAAATTTGTAAACAAACTAGAACTTTTTGGAATTGGATATAGCTGGGGTGGTTTTGAAAGTTTAGCCATTTATCATGACATATCTAAAAGTAGAAACTTTTATGAGTTTGGAAAAAATGAACACTTAGTTCGCATACACATCGGATTAGAAGAGCCCAATGATTTAATAAACGACTTGAAACAATCTTTAGGATACATCAAGTAATTTAGTATTATAAAATATACAGTTTATATTTCAGAAGCAGTTCTTAAAATAGGTTTCTCATCAATAGGAAGATGTACAAATCCTGCAAAAACAGAAAGTAGTATAGATAGATACCAGGCATAATCATAACTGCCGTAGGTATCAAAAAAATACCCTCCTAAGTAAGCTCCTAGAAACGAACCAACTTGATGACTAAAGAAAACAATTCCAAAAAGAGTTGCCAAGTATTTAGTTCCAAATATTTGTGCCACTATTCCATTAGTGGGTGGAATCGTTGCCAACCACAAAATTCCAAACAAAACTCCAAATGTAAGTGCTGTAAAAGTTGACGCTGGTAAAAAAAGAAACAAAGTAAGGATCACACCACGAGAAAAATAAAGAATGCTTAAAAGAATTTTCTTACTATATTTTGAAGCAAGAAAACCCATTCCTATAGTTCCAAATATATTAAAAAAACCAATTAGAGCTAATATTGCTGCGGCCGTCCAGTCAGGCAAACCTTTTTGTTGAATATATCCAGGAATATGAGTTGCTATTAAAGTAATTTGAAAACCACAAACAAAAAATCCTGCAACTAAAAGCATATAGCCCTTATGCTTGAAGGCTTCCCTCATAGCATTTAAGGTTGTTTGATTTTTGGTGAAAGTATTATTTGTTGTATCTACATATTCTTTCTTGAATAAAAAAAGAGAGCAAATACTTGCAAAAATTAAAAAATATATAAAAAATTGCACTGTGTTCTGCCATCCATAATAATCATTAGAAAATTTTGTAAATAATGGCATAACAAAAAAACCAATTGAAGCAGAACCAGTTACTATTCCTACAGATATTGTTCTATTTTTATCTGAAAAATATTTTCCAACAGCTGCAACAGGGACTGAGACAGCGGTACCTCCAAGAGCTGTACCGATTACAACACCCATACTGATTAAAAAAATTGAATTAGATGCTGGCTGATTTAATACAATGTATGAGCCAATAATATAAAAAAGAAAAGCCACAAATGCAGCTCTGTTAGAACCGTACTTATCTGCAATCATTCCAAACAGAGGTGCTGTTACACCCCAAAAAAGCATTTGTACACCAATTGCTAATCCAAATTGTGTTCTATTAATTCCTAAGTCATTTTCAAAAAATTGATAAAACAATCCCCATGTTTGTCTTATGCCCATTGAAACAAGCACCACTAAGCTTGCTGCGATTAGGACCGTTAAAGCTTTTCTATTTTCAAAAAAATTTTCGGACATAAATTTATATATTGCTTTTTTCACAGTGATTTTCAATCTTATTAACAATTACATCTAATAGTTGTACTTATTTTAATTGAATATTCTAAGATTAATATAATACATTAAGTTTAACCAAGGAGATTAAATGTTTTCAAAAAAATTAAATCATAAACTAGATCAGTACCATTTATTAAATCACCCATTTTATAAATCATGGAACGAAGGAAAACTAACAAGGGAAATTATCAAGGATTACGCCGAACAGTACTACCAACATGTAAAAGCATTTCCTAGATATATCAGTGCAACACATTCATTATGTGAAGACATTGAAAAAAGAAAAATTCTATTAGAAAATTTAAACGACGAAGAAAACAAAGAAGCTGATCATCCTAAACTTTGGAAAAACTTTGCACTTGCTATGGGAGCGGATGCCGAGGAAATAGAAAAAGTTAAAGCAGATCAATTTACACAAGATATGATTGATAACTTTTTTAGAAATGGAAGATCAACTTATGCCGAAGGACTTGCTTCTCTATATACATATGAAAGACAAATTCCTGAAATAGCAGAAACAAAAATTCAAGGATTAAAAAAGCATTATGGAGTTCATTCAAAAGAAGGACTTGAATTTTTTGTAGCCCATAAAGCAGCTGACGTTCATCATAGAGTAGAATGTGAAAAATTATTAGATGGATTGTCTGTAGAAGAACAAGATAAGGCTGAAATAGCAGCTATATCTACAGCTAAATATCTTTGGAATTTTTTGAGTGGAATTGCAGAAAAACATAATTTATCTAAAGCAGCATAAATACTGTTGAAATTAATTTCATAACCTATAAAAAATAGTTCATGAAAAAATCTTCAGAAAAAAGCTTTGGAATTTTATTTTTTGTTTTCTTTCTCATAGTAGGTTTCTTTCCATTAATTAATCATGGCTCAATCCGTATCTGGTCAATAGTAATTGGAATATTATTTTTGCTGGTTTCATTTCTTAAACCAATTTTATTAAAACCATTTAATATTTTGTGGATTAAGTTTGGAGAATTATTAGGAAGAGTTGTATCCCCAATAGTGATGCTTTTTATATTTTTTGTTGTAGTCACACCTTTAAGTCTTCTAGCAAAATTATTTGGTCAAGATATGCTGTCTTTAAAACTCAAAAAAGAACAAAAATCGTATTGGATTAGAAGAAAAAACAATATTACTTCAATGAAAAAACAGTACTAATTTCAATATTGAAAAATTTTTTTTATAAAGAAATCAGCTATAAGATCATGTGCTTTATCATTAGCATGCGAATCTTGTTTTGTTACCCATAGAGACTCTTCATCAAAATCTTTCAAAACATTTATTGAATTAATAAATTTTATGTTATTTTTTAATGCAAACCGTTCTAATAAATCTGTTTCATTTTGAAAACTATATTTCTTCAAATTTCTTAGTTCTGGTATATTGTGTATTAAAAATTTAATTTTATTATCATCGCAATATTTTTTTAATTGTAAAATTTTTGCAAATGTATTTAATTTAATTTCATCGTCATCAAATTGTTTGGAATAAAATTTTTTCCAGTCATCAGTAACATTGTACTTAATTAGCAAATAATTAATCTTATTAAAAATAAAAGTGTATAAATAAGAATATTTTTGTATAAAATTTGCTTCCTCTACTTTTATATTTTCAAAATCATTTATGTAGAAATTTAAAACAATCATTTCATAAGAATACAAATTTTTAAAATTTTGAAAAAAATTCTCTATTTGCATTAAAGTATTAGTATTACCAATTCCCGCATTAATAACTTCGTGTTTAATAAGCTTATCATTTAATATATTTGGAAATGGTTTTTTTGCTCCCCAACCGACAGTCATTGAGTCACCTAACATTAAAATTTTTTTTCCATTTTTTTTAAATTCAATGTCACTTCTAAAGCCGTGAGAATTTAAAGTAATTTTAGAGCCCATCAGAAGAACAGATTTATTTTTTTTGTGTTCTAAACCAATTAAATTATTTTTTGATATTTTTTTTAATTGAGTTGCATATTTTTGCATCTCAATTTCATAATTCATTCCATTATCAATAACTATCCTTGTAAAAAGCTCTAGAAATAAAAAACTTAAAATAAATGAAAAAATTAAAGTGAAATATTTCATAAAAATTTTTCTTTTATTATTTCAGCTATCAAGCTGTGACCATTTTTACTTAAATGAGAAGGGTCAAAAGATAAAAAATATTTTTGGCTGTTTTTTACATTACAAAATTCTTTTTTAAAATTTATATATTTAAAATTTCTTCTTTCTAATTCATTTTTTATAAGAGTTTCTGCCTTGTCATAATTTTTACAATTCTTTTGCAAAATTTGATTGCTGTAAGGTATAATCATGAAAACTATTTTATTTTCAATTTTTTTATCTATTTCTTGAATTTTATCAAGATAATTTTTCATATTAATTAGGTTTTTTTTTTCATCGTAAAGATTTAAAGCTTCGACATAGTATCTTTCTCTTGCATTAAAAAAATAGTTTTTAAAAAGAACATATGTTCGAGATTTATTTCTTATTATTTTATTTATTTCACGAAACAAAGTAATACTTTTTAACAAATCTAGAGTTCCTTTATTTTTTTCCAGATGTTTTGTTTTCTCAAAATTAATCAGATCTTTTGAACTAATGTCATCTAAACTAAAATTAATAAATACGTTTTTAAGATTATTTTTTTTTATTTTATTTTTTAAAATATAGTAATTATTTTCTAAATTACTACCTATTGTACTTGAGTTAAAAATAGATAGTGAGCTATTATCATGATTCAAAATTCCAGAAAATGAATTTTTTTGATCAACACCCATTCCAAATGTAACACTACCACCAATAAAATACACCTCAGGAATATTATTTTTATTTTTTTTGTTAGGAAATTTATTTGTTCGATAGCCATCATTATTAGTAAAAACTTCTTTACCAAAAACTTTTCCATTCGAAATATTTTTATTATTAAATCTTGGATATACCGAATTTTCGTTAATTATATTATTAGACACACCTTGAACTTGTACGTCAAATAAAATTTTGACTGAAATTTCTAGTAAAATAATAACAGAAATTACTATTGCGAAATTTATTAATATAATTTTTTTCATAGATTTTTTTAAAATTTATACTATAACTTACCAATGATATCATTTTTAAAGGAATTCTGGGAATTCTTAAAAATAAGAAAAAAATATTGGCTTTTTCCCGTAATAACAATTTTAACTTTATTTGGCGTTATAATTGTCCTTAGTCAGGGCTCAGCTTTAGCACCATTTGTTTATACTTTATTCTAACTTATGATATCATTTCTAAAAGAATTCTGGGAATTTCTAAGAATAAGAAAAAAATATTGGCTATACCCTATAATAATAGTTTTAGCTTTATTGGGTGCGTTAATCGTAGCTAGCCAAGGAACCTCTGTTGCACCATTTATATATGCGATATTTTAGTTAAGATTGATAATAAAAAAGATTAAAAAATTATAAATTTATAGTGTCAAATATACCCTTAATAGATCGTCAATTTTATCATCCTACAAGTGGCGAAAAAATAATTTTTGATGAAAGTCAGAAAAAATTTTTTTTAAACAAAAATAGTTATTTCGAAAATTTTAATGATATTCCCGATTTATTTATCGATGATAATAAAGATCTTACAAGCATACAAAGTGAATTTTACAATGAAATTAAATTTCCAAATTATGACAACATTGATGACTTTGGTTCTTTAATTGACAAAGCCTCAAAGTCTATTTTTGCCAAAAAGCTAGATGAGGAAATCCCGACTGGAAGTTGTGTTTTAGAAGCCGGCTGTGGGACTGGCCAAATGTCTTTATATCTGAGTAGACGTAACAGAAAAATTTATGGAATTGATCTTTCAAAAGGCTCACTCATAGAGGCTGAAAAATTTAGGAAAAAAAATGAAATTAAAAATGTATATTTTCAAAGAATGAATATTTTTAATTTATGTTTTAAAAATAATTTTTTTGATGTTATTATATCCAACGGCGTTTTACATCATACACACACCCCAGAATTAGCATTTAATAAATTAGTAAAGGTTTTAAAAAAAGATGGATTAATAGTAATTGGACTTTATCATAAATATGGAAGATTAGTCACAAAGCTTAGGCAAAAACTGATTTCTATTTTTGGGGAAAAAATGATGTTTATTGACCCACGATTTAAGAGAAGTAATGTGTCTGATCAAAAAAAATATGCTTGGTTTTTAGATCAATATAAAAATCCATCTGAAACAGTACACACAGTATCTGAAATTTTAGGTTGGTTTGAAAAAAACGGTTTAGAATTTATTTCTTCAATACCATTTGATTTCCAAGTTAATAAATCTTTATTTGAAAAAAATGAAATACCCTCAAAGTTAAAACTAAATATTAAAGAAATTACACAAATGTTTTCTTCTAGCCAAATAGAAGAGGGAGGTTTTTTTATAATGATTGGTAAAAAAAAATAATTTTATTTTATTCTCTTAGATATAATCTGTTCATTCACTGTGTCAGCAATTAGACGAAGACCTTTTTGCTGGTAATGACCAACGTTGACAAAACCGTAAGTCTTTAAAAAATAAGGTCTTAAATTTAAGTAGTCTATATTATATTTTTTTTTCATATTTTCTAAAAATTCATCAGCATAGGATTTGAATTCAATGTCTGTTCTGTCTTTTTTGTCACCAGGTATAAGTAAAGAAATAAATTCAGAATTATTTTTCTTAGCTAACTGATAAGACTCAAAAAATATTTTTTCATTTAACTCTAAACATGAATTATCACATTTACTACGAACATAAAATCTGGTCTCGTTACCAATTTTATACGTGCTGCTATTAAACAAGGTTACATACAAGTTATATATTTTTAGCTTTTTATAAAAAGGTCTATCCTCCCTCTTTTGTTTGAGCTCTTCATAGACTTCTTCCGGTTTTTTCAAAGGTACATTTTTAAGAATTAATTTATTATCTTTAATTTTAAAGAATGGTTTTTTTGCCTCACGGAAAGGAAGCATTGCTCTAGCAAAATCATCTTTTACAAAAGCAAATATAACTAAATCTGGTTTGTATATTTCAATTGTGTCTTTTAACATTAAGTATATTTGATCAATTCCATAACCAGGAACCGCTAAATTAATAACATTTAAATTCTTATTTTTTTTTTTTAAGATATTTGTCCAAACAAATTCATCACTACTTTCTTCACCAAAAGTCATACTATCCCCAACAACTAATACTTCATATTTAGATTCATCTTTTTTATAATTTTCCAGCGATCTCTCGCCAATATTATTTGTTGTGTAAGAATTTCCCTCTATATAAATTTTAAGATTTTTTTTTGTAGTCCATCCTCTAACCTCATGATGTTCATAAAATTTTAATGCTGGATCTTTACTGTTTTGATTTTCAAGACTGTAGCTTCTTTCAGAAAATAGATATCTTTGTTCATATGTTAAAGGTGATATAAAATTATTTATATTGTTAGCTATTTTACCAATCTTTGGCAAAATTCTTAGTCCCTCTAAAAAAAATATAAATAAAATTAAGGCAATAGTCACAACAATAATGATATTTTTAATGGCTTTAAGATACATTTATGATTGTTTTATTTCATTATATTATATTATGCAAATTACCATTATTTATATATAAACATTTTTTTAGATGACTTCTATTTTAGGAATTTCAGCATTCTTTCACGATAGCGCTGCAGCTTTAATTGTGGACGGCAAGATAGTTGCGGCTGCTCAAGAAGAAAGATTTTCAAGAGTAAAACATGATGAAAGATATCCAAAAAATGCAATTAATTATATTCTTAAAGAAGGAAATATAGAATTAAGCCAAATTGATCATATAGTTTTTTTTGAAAAACCCTTTTTAAAATTTGAAAGATTACTAGAAACATATTTAGCATTTGCTCCAAGAGGTTTTAAATCATTTTCTATGGCAATGCCTATTTGGTTAAGAGAAAAACTTTTTCAAAAGAAACATCTATATGATTTACTACAAGAGCAAGACAAAAATTTTAATGATATAGATAAAATAAAGTTTTCAGAACACCATTTTAGTCACGCAGCTAGTGCTTTTTATCCCTCACCTTTTGATGACGCCATAATATTGACATTAGATGGAGTGGGTGAGTGGGCAACCACAACAGTTGCGATTGGAAAAAAAAAATAAAATTACTATGGAAAAAGAAATATATTTTCCACATTCGCTTGGTCTTCTATATTCAGCCTTTACTTACTATACGGGGTTTAAAGTTAATAGTGGTGAATATAAACTTATGGGATTAGCGCCGTATGGAAAACCAATTTACAAAGACATAATTTTAAATAACCTTATTGATTTGAAAGATGATGGTTCTTTTAAACTAGATATGAAATATTTTAATTATGCTGCAGGATTAACAATGACTAATCAAAAATTTTCAGATCTTTTTGGTCAACCAGTAAGAAAGCCAGAGGAAGAAAGATTAACCCAGTTCCATATGGATATAGCCTCTTCTATTCAGGCTATTACAGAAGAAGTTGTGCTAAAATTAACTCGAGATATTGCTAAAGAGTTCAAAATCAAGAATCTTTGTTTAGCAGGTGGAGTTGCACTAAACTGTGTAGCAAATGGAAAAGTTTTAAAAGATAATATCTTTGACAATATTTGGATTCAGCCAGCTGCTGGAGACGCTGGAGGTTCATTGGGTGCTGCTTTAGCTTACTGGCACCAAGAACTTAATCAAGAAAGAGTAATAAATTCATCTGATGATATGAAAGGATCTTACCTTGGCCCTAAATTTGAAAATACAGAAATTAAAAACGAACTAAATTTACTTAAAGCAAATTTTAGAGAACTTAAAGAAGATGAACTGATAGAAATTGTAGCCAATGAATTAAATAAAGAAAAAACTATTGGATGGTTTCAAGGTAGAATGGAGTTCGGCCCTAGAGCCTTAGGAGGTAGATCTATATTAGCTGATCCAAGGTCTGAAAATATGCAAAAAGAATTGAATTTAAAGATAAAATTTAGAGAGAGCTTTAGGCCCTTTGCCCCTTCAATTTTAAGTGAAGATGTTAGCAATTGGTTTGATTTAAATGTAGATAGTCCATATATGCTTTTAGTAGCTAATATTAAAAAAGAAGTTCAAATACAGATGAACTCAGAACAAGAAAATTTATTTGGAATAGAAAAATTAAACATAAAAAGATCAAAAATACCAGCTGTGACTCATGTAGATTATTCTTCAAGAGTTCAAACTGTGCACAAAGAAACAAATCCAAGATTTCACAAGTTAATAAAAAAATTTAAAGAATTAACAGGTTGTCCAATTCTTGTTAATACTTCTTTCAATATCAGAGGTGAGCCTATTGTATGCTCTGTTAAAGATGCATTTCAGTGTTTTATGGGAACGAATTTAGACGTATTAGTTATAGAAAATTTTATTTTATTAAAATCTGAACAAGGCCAGCAATCAAAAACAGATTATAAAAACTTATTTAAATTAGATTAATCTAAATCCAAAACACTCGTAGGATCAAGTTTAACGTCAAACCAATTTAATCTAATATCTAGGTGGGGACCGGTAGATCTTCCAGTTTCACCGACTGTTCCGATTATATCACCTTGTTTGATGCTTTGTCCTTTTTTTACATAAATATCATTAAGGTGCATGTAGAGTGTACTTACTCCATGACCATGATCAAAAATAATCGTACCTCCAGTATAATACAAATCTTCTTCCGAAAGAGTAACAATCCCATCCAACATTGCTTTGATTTCAGTTCCTTTTTTAGCTGCAAAATCTAAACCATAATGTGGTGACTTCGGTATTCCATTGAGTATTCTTTGACTTCCATAAACTCCAGTTATAATTGAATTATTAATTGGTAATATAAATTTTTTACTAAAATATTCTAAATTACTATTAATAGATCTCGCATTCACAATTAGTTTGTTGTCTTTCTTAATTCTTGAATAAACTTCTTTTGGTGGTGTAACCTGTTTTTTTGGAAGACCATTAATCCTTTGTATTCGATATTTTTTTTTGTAGACTTTTTTTGTAACTTTATTGGAAATATTATTTTTAATTGTTTCGATAATAACGTCATTTTTTCTATTTTTAGTTAAGCCAAAAACAAAAAAACCAAGCTCAGAAATTTTAATTTTTTTTTTATCTACAAATACTTTAGCTCCAGGAGCTGCTTTACCTAAAATTAAATTTCCTTGAACAAAAGTCCCTTTAAATTCGAGAGCGTAAGTTATATTTGATTGTAGAAATAAAATTATTACAAATAATATTTTTTTCATTTATAAATTTTTATTTTTATTAGTTACCTAAATTATTTTTTAAATATATTATAAATACTTCTATAGCAACTTTAAGTATTATTAAATTAAAAAAACATAAATGTTGAACAAAATTAAAAAACTTTTATCTAATTTTCCATTAATTTATAATTTTTTATTAAAAAACTAAAACAAGCTTTATTAAATAAATTTTTTTTATACAATTAATAAGAACGATATAGATAAATTTAATTTTAAAAAATCCATATTTAGCAATTGAGAATCTATATAAAATTACCAACGATACTCTTGTACTTGAGACTCGAGGCTCTTTTTCTAATTCGAATGATTATTATGGAATTTTAGATATGGACGATGGATTTGCAAGATACTTTCCAGAAGCATTAAAATTTCAATTAAAAGAAGAAGGTTTGAGAAAAGTTGAAGTCCTCTTTTCTGGGGTAAGTAAAATTAAAAAAATCAGTAATATTGTTTTAAAGGCAAAGAAACATGCGTAACATTTTTTAGTTTATTTTCCTTTAAAGAAGTTTTATAACTAATTTTTTGGCGGGGTAGCTCAGTTGGTTAGAGCGCAGGACTCATAAGCCTGAGGTCAGTGGTTCGATTCCACTTCCCGCTACCAAAATTACAATTATAAAAAATAAAATATTTAAATAGACAGATACTTTTTACTACTAAAAATTAAATAAATGAAAAATCTTCAAATTTACTGTCTTTCATTATCACCATCTCATTTATCTTCAATAAAAAAACTTGAATATTTACCAGTCGGCTTAGGAGACAACAGTTTTTCTGATGAATGGCTTGGAGATAAAACCGATCGAAATATTTCATCAAAAAATTCCTTCTATGGGGAATACACTTTTCATTACTGGTTATGGAAAAATAAAAAAATAAACTTTTCAGGCTGGGTTGGTTTTTGTCAATACCGAAAGTTTTGGATAAAAAATTTTAATAATAATAATAAAATTAACAATTTTAATGAATTAAATAATCAAGCTTTAAAACAAATACCTGCAGAATTTGAAAATTTTGAAAGTTTTTTAGGTGAAGAACTTTTTATAAATAAAATTAAATTATCTAAACTATTAAAACATAATTTTAAAACAATGTTTTTGAATCCTAATTTATTTTTAGATAAAAATAAAAGAACCGTTAAATTTCACTTTGATATGATGCATGGTAAAGGAAATTTGGATAAAGCCATACAACTACTACCAGATAAAGATAAAGAAGACTTTAAAGAATTCGTAAACATGGAAGTATCATTTAACCCTCACAATATGTTTATTTGTAAAAATAAAAATATACTTTTTAATTACTACGAATCTTTATTTCCTTGGCTAAACGAATGTGAAAAAATTTTCGGTTTCAAAAATTTAAATAATTACGGTCTAAAAAGAATTTATGCTTTCTTGGCTGAAAGATATATGTCATTCTGGTTTAAGAAATATACAAAATTTAAAATTTTACCTATTCACTTTAAAGACTTGAATGATTTTTTGTAGATTTTTATATTTTTTTTAAAGTTTTAAAATATATTAGTTGTCAATTTTTTTTTAAAAATTTGTTTAACTTTAATAAATTCATAGTCATTTTTTTTGGAAAGTTGACATTTTTTATTTTTTTTACAGATATTTTCTTAACACGAGGATTAAATTTTTTCGCAAACTTATAAATAGATTGAGTTTTACCTCCTACATTTATTATTCCTTTAAGCTTTATTAACTTGGGAAGAATATTTGCAACATCATCATGAAACATAAAATTAAGCTGGACATCACCAAAAGCTTTTTTGTGAACAAAAGGTCTTTCTGTCATACAGACTCTCATTATTAGTGAATTCTTATACATCTGAACTGCAGCTTCACCACCTAGTTTAGACCATGAATAATTGTTAGAAGGTAAAATAGCATCTGTTTCTTTATAATTTCCTTTTATACCAGGGTAAACATAGCTTGATGAAAAATAGATAATTTTTATATTAAATTTTTGACACATCATAACTAGATTACATGTACCTACGATATTTAATAAAATACTTTTACTGATTTGACTCTCATGTTGGTCTAAGGGTCTTGATAAACCAGCAAGGTGTATGATTATTTTTGGCTTTACTTTTTTAAAGTAAGTATTGATTGATTTTAAACTAGTAATGTTTAGTTGTTTTCTTGTTGGAAAAATAAAATTTGAATAATTTTTTAACTTTAATACTTTTCCAAATCTTCCAGATCCACCAGTAATGATTGTTTTAGTCATGATTTTATTTTTATATTCAGAATTTCCCAGAAGTTAAATAAATTTTAATTTTTTGTATTTTATGTAAAAATTTTCTCCACTTATAGTAAATTTTCCACCCCCAATTAGACTGGTCTTGAGGAAATTCTTGAAAATTTATTATTTTATCACTTTTGTCTTTTCTTCCATTAGTAAAATTTTTCTTTGTGTCTATTATTCTTTTTGAGTATCTATCTTTATATTTTTCATCCTTAATTGTTATTGACACATAATCATTCCATATATCTCTTCCATTTTCAAAATTTGTATAGTGTTCTAAAACTTTAGGATTGTAATTATTTTGTTTTCCCCATTTTTCAAGAGTAATACTACTATCCGGATAGAATCTCCAATTATCATTTGAGTGTCTATGAAATTTTGAATTTGATGGAACGTTTAAAAAAAATAAACCATCAGTTTTTAGTACTCTTAAAATTTCAAGATAAGTTAACCAAAAAAAATCGGTATGCTCAAATGTCGATATGGAAATGACCACATCTACACTTTCGTTTTCAAAAGGTAACTTATATGGGTCATCTAATATCACATCTACATTTTCACCAGAAACGATATCTACTCCAATATAATTAAAGTTATTATTCAGAAGTTTTTTAATATTTGAGTTAACTGATAGTGATCCAATTTCTATAATTTTTATCTTTTCAATCGCAGACTCAAGGTAATTTTCTTTAAAATCAATAAAGCTATTTAGGGCAGAATCATGCATAATTATTTATATTAAATATTATTCCCAATAGATACGAATTTAATTTTATATCAAAAAAATAAGTATAAATAAGGTTAAATGTTAAAATCATATAAAGACAAAATAATATCTTTGTAAATTTTTTTATTTATTTCAAAATTGATAAGTCTAAAACTTTTTAAAGATTAAAGTCGCTGGAAAATCACCATATATTTTCTTAAATTTATTTTTTTCCATAATGTCAAAAATTAATTCTCCTTTTTTTTTAGTATTCTCATCATAAGCGTGCATTTCAATTGATATTAAATTTATTTTATTTTTATTAAAATCTAAACCCTGTAAAACCTCTAGGTCTTTTCCCTCACAATCAATATCTATCAAATCAATCATTTTATCTTGAGCATATTCATTTATGACTGAGTTTAATGTACGAATTACAATTTTTCTTTTAATTGATTCTCCTAAAAATTTTTGACTATGTTTATAATCTAAGGTGTTTGCATGAAACAAATCTTTTTTAAAATAAGCTTCTGATATTTCATCTTTTTTCCCAATTCCAATATTTAAATTTATATCTTTTTTTCTAGCTATTCTAAATAAGTCTATAGATTTTTTACTTATATCAATATTTATTCCTAGCCATCCTTTATCATATAAAAATTTTGTAGTAGACAGTCTTATTGGGTGAAAGCACCCAACATCTATATAAAGACCTTTTTTCTTTTCTTTAAAATAATCTTTTAAAAATAAAATATGTTTATCTTCAACTTTAACGTATTTTTCTCTTATAGAATATTTTAATAAATTTAGAGCTAAACCTATTTTATAATAAATACTCATTTTTTGATTTATAAATTTTTAGTTAGTATTTTGGATTATAATAATAAATATATAGTTACAATATTTAATACTATACTTTTTGTAAAATATTATACTAATTTTCAGAAATATAACTGTATTTTAGCAATGGATTTCATAAACAGAAGATAATATTTTAAACTTCTTTTATGAATAACTTTAAATTTATTTACTTTGGTTATTTTTTTTTATATTAATTTAATGTGCTAAATAATGATTTAATACTACAACTTGATAAAAAATTATATGTGGAGGGAGATCCATTTCCACATATAACAGCTAATAATATATTACCTTTAGACATAGTTCAAAAAGCAGAAAATGAATTTTTTAATTTTGAGAAATTAATAGGCACAGGTTCTTATAAGTTTGGAAATCTGCATCGTCATTACTCAAGATATAAGGATATGCCAGACACTACAAAAGAAATTATTTCTTTTTTTTATTCAGATAATTTTCTAAATTTTTTAGGTAAAAAATTTAATTTAAAAAATGTAATACCTGATTGGAATTTATGGGGTGGCGGCATGCATACTTCAACAAGAGGAGGTCACCTGACTGTTCATAGTGATTTTATCTACCAAAGGAAAACAAACACTAGAAGAGTTCTAAATTTACTTTTATATTTAAATTCTAATTGGAAAGATGACTGGAGAGGTCAGATAGAACTTTGGGACAAAAAAATGACTAAAAAAGTAAAACATCTATCTCCATTTATTAATAATGTTTTAATTTTTAGAACCGATAAAGATTCAAATCATGGGTACCCAGATCCATTGTTATGCCCTGAAAATGTTACAAGAAAATCTATTGCCCTATATTATTATGTTGATGAAAAAAGAATTTCACCTGTACAGATTAAAAAAAGAAAGTATTTTACAACTGTATGGAAAAAAAGACCCAATTCGAACGATCCTAAATTTATGGATGGAGATAATGTTTGGCGAAAAATAAAATACAAATATTTGCCGCGAATTTTTTTAAAGAAGTAGTATATTTGAAAGTTAAGAATTAGTTTTAATTATATTTAAATAATTAATTTCCCATCATACTTTCAGTATTTTATATCACTTATATATTTTTACATATTCTGACAAAGATAAATTATTCTGATCTTTCTTTGAAACCAAAGGTTTTTTTACTGGCCATTTAATAGCAAGGTCTTTATCGTTCCATATAATTCCAAGCTCATGTTTTTCAGATCTATAATTGGTACAACTATAAGTAACTATATTATTTTTTTTTAAAGCTAGGAAACCATGAGCAAAACCTGCTGGTATATAAATTGAAAGTCCGTTTTTATCTGATAAATTTATTGAAAAATACTTGCCAAAACTTTTAGAATTATTTCTTAAATCTAAGGCGACATCAAAAATTTCACCTTTTAGTACGGTTAGATATTTTCCTTGTGCATTTTTTGTTTGTAAATGTAAACCTCTCATAACATTTTTTTTAGATACTGAAGCACAAGTAAATACGAATTTTTTATTAAATAAATTTTTTTTACTTAGCACTTCTCTGAAGCTTCCTCTTTTATCAGAATGTATTGGTGAAGATATAACTTTTAAATCATTAAATTTAGTAGATTTTATTTTCATTAATTAAGCCTAGTAAAATTTATATAACAAAACTAATAAAGAATATATTTTAAGATTGATATTTATCTTTTATAACACTTTATTTTTATCATACCTTTTTTATTTATTGATACTTTATATTTATTATTTTTTTTAGATATTCCGAGTATTCACATTTTCCGTAAAAACTAATTGCTTTTTTAACTTTATTTTTGTTAATCCATTTTTTTCGTAGAGAAATTTCTTCTAAACATGCAATTTTTAAACCTTGTCTATTTTCAATTGTAGATACAAAATTTGAGGTATTATTAAAATCTTCAATATTACCTGTATCTAGCCACGTTCCACCTCTTCCAATCAACTCTGCTGTTAATCTATTTTTTTTTCTATACTTATTAAGCAGATCTGTAATTTCTAATTCTTTTCTTTTTGATGGTTTGAGATTTTTTGAAAAATTTATTACCTGATTGTCAAAAAAATATAGTCCTGTAATAGCTAAATTAGACTTAGTTTTTTTTGGTTTTTCAACAATTTTGATAATTTTATTTTTATTATTTGTAGTTGCAACACCGTACAAATGAGGGTTTTTGACAGGATGTAAAAATACGCGTGCGCCACTCTTTAATTTTACTGAATCTTCAAGCTTTTTACTTAAGCTTTGACCGTAGAAAAAATTGTCACCTAAAATTAATGCTATATTGTCTTTTCCTATAAACTCCTTACCTATAATGAATGCCTCAGGTAATCCACCTGGTTTTTTTTGTTCTAAATAATTAATAGATATACCAAGATTATTTTTTTCAGGTAAAATTCTTCTAAAATCTGTTAATTGTCCTGTATTTACAATAATTAAAATATTTTTTATTCCGGCTAACATTAAAACTGACAAAGGGTAAAAAATTAATGGTTTATCATAAATAGGTAGAAGTTGTTTATTCACTGCTTTCGTGAGAGGACTCATCCTTGTACCCAACCCCCCAGCTAAAATTATTCCTTTTTTTATCATATTTTTAGACCAATTCTTTTTACATGGTCTTTCTTTGATATTGATTTAAAATATTGTGCATTATTAATATACCAATCTATAGTTTTGGAAAGCCCATTATTGATATCTGTAAGAGTTTTCCATTTAAATTTTTTCTTAATTTTTATTGAATTTAATGCATACCTAACATCATGACCAGGTCTATCTTTTACAAATTTAATTTTAACATTTTTACCAACTTTAATTAATTTTTTTTTTATCATTTTAATTATTAATTTAGTTAATTCTATATTTGAAAAATTTTTTCCACTACCTATATTATAAGTTTCACCAACCTTGCCTCTTATTGACAAAAGATCTAAGGCTCTACAATGGTCCTCAACGTATATCCACTCTCTAGAATTTAGTCCTTTACCATAAATAGGAAGAGGTTGATTATTTAAAATATTAAATATTAATTTAGGTATTAGTTTTTCAGGAAATTGTTTTGGCCCATAATTATTTGAACAGTTAGAAATTATTGCAGGAAAATTATAAGTTCTTACATAAGATTTAATTAAATGATCTGCGCTTGCTTTAGAAGCCGCGTATGGTGAACTGGGTTTGTACGGGTAGTTTTCATCAGCTCTTTTAAATTTATCAAGTATATCTCCATACACTTCATCAGTTGAAACATGAATTAGTTTAATCTTTTTTTTTGCTTTTTTATTATAAAATCGTATCGACTCTAAAAGATTGAAAACTCCATTAATATTACTATCAATGAATGGTTTTGGCCCATCAATAGACCGATCTACGTGCGTTTCTGCAGCTAGATTAAAAATAATTGATGGTTTATATTTTTTAAGGGTTTTAATAATTTTTTTTTTATTATTAATATCAGACTTAACCAGAGTATAGTTTTTTTTATTAAAGTTATGAGAATTGTATTTATTTCCTGAGTATGAAAATTTATCAATATTTACTACAAAATATTTTTTTTTTAAAAAATATTCAACTAAATTACTTCCTATGAAGCCTGAACCACCTGTTATGACAATTTTTTTCATCTTAAATAAATAGATTATAATGTTTTTTAATATTAAATTACAAAAAGAAATATTTTATAAAATTGAATATTGTTAAAATAATGACCAATAAAGATATTACAATTATAATAACCACATTTAATAGCGAGGAAAACATAGAAAACTGTTTAAATTCTATAAATCCAAGCATTAAAGTAATTATTATAGAAAATTCAAATAATCTAAAATTTAAAAATTATATTGAAAATAAATTTAAAAATATTGAATGTTTTTTAACTAATAAAAATCTTGGTTATGGGAAGGCTAACAATTTAGGATTAAAAAAAGTAAAAACAAATTATTCTTTAATTTTAAATCCAGATACAATTTTAGAAAAAGAAACAATTAATAACTTCTTTAACTTTATAAATAGAAATATAGATTTTGCTATTCTTGGACCAATACAAAATGAAAATAATGTAAAAATAGAGATTAATAAATTCAATAATTTAAATTTAATTGAATCTAAAAATATTAAAGGTTTTGCAATGTTTTTAAATATGAAAAAATTTTATGAAATAGGTTTTTTTGATGAAAATATTTTTTTATATTTAGAAGAGATTGATCTATGCAAGAGAATAAAAGAAAAAAACGAAAAAATTTATATAGATCCAAATATTAAAATTCTCCATTTAGGGGGAAAGTCAGTTAATAAAGTTTTTGCTCATCAAATAGAGCTTACTAGAAATTGGCATTGGATGTGGTCATTGTTTTATTATAATAAAAAACATTTTAATTATTTTTATGCTTTATTTTTAGTTTCACCTAAATTTTTTTCTGCCTTACTTAAAATTTTATTTTATGGAATTGTTTTTCAAAAAAAAAAAAAAGAAA
>MDSY01110034.1_pt1 | contig 20175 bp, 19 predicted proteins | sample 811131 | NCBI WGS metagenome assembly MDSY01 (sample SAMN05326643, study PRJNA326480) | marine metagenome | isolation source: seawater | place: Atlantic Ocean: South West | collected 2010
AGCATCAAAATTTATAGAATTAAAGTTTTTTAAATAATTTCTTTTATGACCTGGGACAAATAATAGTGATTTTATCAAGTTATTTTTCATTTTTTTATTAAAATTGTTCTATGAAAACTTATTACTTTTTCACCGTTTTGATTTTTTGCTAAAGTCATTATTTTTACTTTGGCATTTTTATTGTTTGACTTTGATATTTCTTTTTTTTCTATAGTTGAATAAGCACTTATAGTATCTCCAATATAAACTGGAAAATAGTGATTTATTTTTTCATAATTTAAATTTGCAATTGCTTTACCACTTATATCTCTAACAGTCATGCCAACAACTAAACTAAAAACATATGTACCTACTACTAATCTTTCTTTAAACTTTGATTTTTGTGCAAAAATTTTATCTATATGAATTGGGTGATGATTCATGGTTATAAGACAAAATAAACTATGCTCAGAATCAGAAATTGTTTTTCGAGGCCAATGAGATATTTTTTCACCAATCTTAAATTGATTATAACTTCTTCCAAAATTATTTTTATTTTGTTTCATTTAGAATTAATTTTAATAGTTTTTTGCATGAATTATTAATTAAATTTATTTTTTTTTTATTTAAACTATTAGCATTGGCTTTGTTAATCCAGTGGTAATTAAGATGTTTTTTAAATTCATCAAAATTCAATTTATTGAAAATGTTTAAATTTTTTGAGAAAGCATATTTTTTATCAATATATTTTCCCAAATTGTAATGCTTTTTTGAATGAGAAATATAAAGTGAAAAAATATCATTATTTAATAATTCAAATGCAGTGATACCTGGAGAACAAATAGCTAAAGATGACTTTAAAAAATTTTCTTTTTTAAAGTCACATATTTCAATATTTTTGGGAACTTTAATTTTTTTTAAGTCTTTTTTAAATTCAAACATTAATCCAATAAATAAATATGTTTTATTTTTCCAGTTCATTTTCTTTAAGTACTTTAATACCTTCAGCGAAATAAATTTCGGATCTGAACCTCCAAAAGATATTCCCAAGTAATTTTTTTTTCTATATTTTTGTGATTTGGGTATAATTAAATATTCATCCCCACTAAAAATGTGGGTTGATTTAATTTTTTTTTTTATATTAATTGACGTATTTAAATTTGGAGTTGGATTTATTACAATATTTTCTTCTTGTATGCCATTACTAAAATTTTGATAAAAAAATATTTTCTTAAATTTTAGTGAAGCTGCTATAATTGTAGATGATTTATAATTATATAAATTGTCTATAAATAAAATTTTATCATTTTTATTTTTTGCAATTCTTAAAATATAACTTTCTTCATTCTCATTTTTTCTTTTTAAAAATAAATCAAAACCTTTAATTTTTAATTTATTTTTACTTTCATGACTTGTACAAAGAATAACGTTAATTTTGTTTTTGAGAGTCTTTGCCAATTCTAAGGATCTTATTGCGTGCCCTAATCCATTAAATTTTCCAATATCAAATCTTAGATAAATATTTAATTTTTTGGCTCTAGCAACCATATTATTCCAGATGGATTTTCTTTATTTTTATAACGTATAGTGTCTACTTCTATCCTTTTTTTACAACGATATGGTATTTGTTTTAAAATTAAATTTAATTCATCGTAATTAAAAATACCTTGACCGGATAATTGATGAAAAAACATATATTCAGGCATTATTGAATTATATCTATTATTATCAAGTAATTTTTTATCAGGCTCAACAATTTCTCCTAAAAGAATTTTTGCATTTGGTATCTTTTTATGAATTTTTCTAAAAAAGTAAACTATCTTGTTAACATCTTTGTTTGAAATTTCGTGTATAATAAACCATATACTTATAAGGACTTTTTGTTTTTTTATATCATAAGTTTTTTTTAACCAATTAATCCACTTATCTATATTTAGAGCATCTGCTTGAATTAATTTCAAATTTTTGTCTTTAATTTTTTTTTTTGTTTCCTCTATGGAAATTTTTGACAAATCTGATCCAGTGATTATCTTATCTTTGTATGTTTTTTTGATACTTTTTAAAAAATTTCCATCACCACATCCTAGATCATGTATAATATCAAAATCTACATATTTAATTAACTTTAATCCAGGATTGAAAAATTTTCTTAAATTTGTAGTTCCACTGCCAAGAACATTCTCTTTTCTGTCACAATTAACTTCATTTGATTTTTCTAAATTTTTTATTATTTTATCTAAATTAAATAGATATTTTCTATAAGAATGAACAATATTAAACGATCCGCTCCGAACAAATAATTCCTTTCCTAATTCTGAAAAACAAAATTTATCTTTTTTTTCATGTACAAGTCCAAGATTTACAAGGTACATGATTACAATCTTTAATTTTTTTTTTTTAACAGTGAAGTTTTTATTGATATTTTTTTTGAAAAAATTTTCTTTTGCTAGTGTTGCTATAACTGGTGTTAAAAAAAAACCTCTTATTAACAATATAATTTCTTGTCTAAAATTAATTTTTATTTGCATTAATTTAATTATTAATTATTATGAATGGAATAGATATATGATTTATATAAAGTTTCAATTCTAATGCAAGCTAATTATAATAACAAATTTAAATCTTCTTTTAATTACAATGGTTTTTTCCAATTTGAAAATGTGTTCTTAAAATCAGATCTAAAGAATTTAGAATTAAATATTTATAATTTTGCCAACCAATTTTCACATAAAATAAACTCTAAAATTTTTAAAAAAAAAATAAATAATTTTTCTACATTTAATCAATTTTGTATTGATCTCGAAAGCTATAATAAAGATTACTTTTTTAATTTTACTACATTGGTGGCGAATGTTTTTCAATTCCAAAATATAATATATAATAAAAAATTAATGAATTATGCTTCCATTATATTAAATGAAAATGTTAACAATCTACTTGTACAAAAACCTACTCTATTAATTAATATTCCTAAAAATAAAAGAATTCTTTATCATTGGCATAATGCAAAAAACTCATATCCCAAAAGAAATAAGTGTTTGAATTTATGGTTTCCAATTTTAATAGACAAGTCATTTAAAAATGGATCTATGAATATTGCTGAAAAAAGCCATGTCAATGAATATCCATTTTTAGAGTTCAAGGGTTTTTCAAAAGATAATAAAAATGCGTTATCCCAGTACTTAGTCCCAAAAGAATATTTCAAAGATTTAAAAATTAAAAAGATAAAAGCAGAAGTTGGATCGTGTTTGACTATGCATCCTAATTTACTACACACCTCCACGACAAATTTATCAAATAAATGTTCTTATGTAGTAATTTTTAAAATATGGAGTATAGGAAATGATTTGACTCTTTCCAGTAATATTCAACAAAAATACTTTATGAATGATAATGGAGCTGGACCCGATGTACAAAAATCAAAAAATTAAATTTATCTCTGCTGACTCACATTTCTGTGAACCAGAAAAATTTTATACAAATAGATTACCAAGGAGTTTACACGAAGAGGCTCCAAGATATATTGAAATTAAAAAAAATCTTTTTTGGACAGACAGTTTTTCTTTAGTACCAATCTCAGCATCAATTGGTGCTGGAACAGCAGATAAAAATTTAAGTTTTAGATGTTCAAAAAATAAATTCCTTGAATTTTGTGATTTAAATAAAAGAGTAAAGATGCAGAATAAAGATGGTGCAATTCATGAAGTTTTATTGCCAAATTTAGGTTTACTTTGGAGAATTAAAAATAAAAAAATTAAAAAACTTTGTTTCGAAATTTATAATGATTATGCAATTGATTTTGAAAAAAAATTATTAAGCAAAAGATTTAGTATTTTACCAATTATTTATGGCTCAACTGCAGAAGAGATGAAAAATTCTTTAGAAACCATACTAAAAAAAACTCCTAAGAATAATTTACATGGGGTTGTAGTAGATATCAATCAAATTTGGATATTACAAAAAAATCAAAAATCTAAAGGAAGAGATTTTATTTTTAGTGAAATACAAAAAGCAGATATACCTATAATACTGCATGCAAATGGTTCCATTTTAAATAACGCATTCACCAGACCTTATACTGCAAAACATTCTTTGTTTTGTGTAAATGCAATGAGTATCCTGGTTGAGCTCTATACGTCAGGTTTTTTTGATAACTTTAGAAAGGTAAAATTTGTTTTTTCAGAAATGGGACTTTCTTGGATAAATCAAATTCATTATAAACTAACTTATTATAAAGAAAGATTTAAATATTTAGATAATTTAACCCATCTAAATAGAAATTTTGATGATGTATTAAAAAAAAAATATTTTTTGTACATTTACAACTGAACTACCAGATATTCAAACTCTTAAATTAGTTGGTACGAAAAATATTATGTTTGGTTCAGATTTTCCTCACAATGAATCTTTTTTTCCCTACACAAATATTTTTTTAAAAAAAATTATTAATAAATATGAGAATCATGAAAACTTTATTATAAATAATACAATCAAGAATTATAAGCTGGATTCAAAAATTCAAATTTAAAATTAACTTTATTGAAAAAAATAACTCTATAAATATTTATTAAATTTTAATTAAATAACCTTAATAAAAAATTATAATTAAGCTAATGCAAAAAAAAATTTTAATTATTGGTTATCAAAATGCTGCTTTAAAAAATCTCTTTGATGCATTAAACTTTTTTTATAAAAAAAGAGTAAAAATTAGGATTATATTAAAAGAAAATTTTACAAAAAAGTTTATTGAAAATAAATCAAATGTTTATCAAAAATTTTTAACTAAAATCAAGCCCAATGAATATAAGCAAATAATATTAGGAACCAGTGAAAAAAAACTAGAGTCAAATATTTTTAATTTTTTTTATAAAAAAAAGATGAAAATTTATTCATATGTAGACTCTTTTCCAAATATTAAATTACGATATAAAAATTATCAAGAAATTCCAAAGAATATATTAGTTACAAATTCATTTATTATTCATGAATTTAAAAAAAAATTTCCAAAATCAAAAAGCTTTTATTTCAAAAATTTGAATATGCCTTATCAAAATTATCTTAAAAAAAATTTTTTTAATAAATATAGAAAAGATAGCTATATACTATATTTATCCAGTAATCTAAAAAAAGAATATGAGCTACAGGGAATAGAGAAAATGATTAATGCCAAAGGACAGTCAGGTAAAAAAATAATTTTTTTATTACATCCAAGGGAAAAAATCAATAAGTGGAACTTCTTATTAAAAAAATATAAAAATATAAAAATTTATAAAAACAAAAACTATTATTCATCAAAATTTTTTAAATATGTTTTTGGAGTGTCAACTATAGGTTTGATAAACTATAAATTTATAGGATGTGAGGTATTTTATTTTAATGTTTTAAAAAAACATTACATTTACAATCTTTTTAAAAAATATAACCTTAAGTTATTGAAATAAATCAACTTATTTTGATTAAAATTATAAATTGTGTTATGTAATTTCTAATCTTATTAATTAAATTTATGTCCTTATATTATAAAAATAAAACTGTTTTAATTACAGGGGGCACAGGAAGCTTTGGAAAGATTGCTGTTCAAAATTTATTAAAAATTAAGAACATAAAAAAAATAATTATCTATAGTCGTGATGAGTTAAAACAATCAGAAATGATGGCTCAATATAATCAAAACGAACTTAAATTGTTAAGATTTTTTATTGGAGATGTTAGAGATCTTGAGAGATTAAATAGAGCATTTGAAAAAGTTGATATTGTTATTCATGCCGCTGCATTAAAACAAGTGTTAACTGCAGAATACAATCCTTATGAATTTATTAAAACAAACATAATTGGAGCGCAAAATGTAATTGAGGCAGCCATTAACAATAGGGTTAAAAATGTAGTTGCATTATCAACAGATAAAGCAGCCTCACCAATAAACTTATATGGAGCTACAAAATTATGCTCGGATAAACTATTTATTTCAGCAAACAATATTGTTGGTAATAAATTAATAAAATTTAGTGTAGTAAGATATGGAAATGTAATGGGTAGCAGAGGCTCTGTTATACCAGTTTTTTTAGAGCAAATAAAAAAAAATAAAATCTTAATAACAGATAGGGAAATGACAAGATTTAATATTACCTTAAAGGAAAGTATTGATATGGTTTTATGGAGTATAGAAAATAATTTGGGAGGTGAAATTTTTGTACCAAAAATTCCAAGTTATAATATTGTTGATCTAGCAAGGTCTATTTCCCCACAATCTCAATTTAAAATAGTAGGAATTAGAAAAGGAGAAAAAATTCATGAAGAAATGATTACAATTCACGACTCTAAGCAAACAGTAGACCTTGGTAAATACTATGCAATATTATCCTCTGATGATAAAGAAACTATTAAAAAATATTTATCATATAATAAAGGCAAGCTTGTTAATAAAAATTTTTCATATAATAGCAAAACAAATCCTACTTTTTTAAGTATTAAACAGCTAAAAGAAATGCTTATAAAAGAAAAGCTTATTTAGATAACGTTTTCTGTATCTAGTTTGCTTGATCATAGCATAAACTTACGCTATTTTTATTTATGAAATATTTACTTATCATTAAATAAGAATAAAAATTTAATCAAAATATTTTATTTTTTTCTTTTTAATAAACATTTCAAGTAATTCATTTTCTATATTTAATTCGTGTACTGGTTTTTTTATTTCCCCACCTTTTTGCCAATAACTAGTATAAAAAGAAGAGCGTTTATTTAATGAGAAACCAAAAACAGAGGGCTTAAAATTATTTAAAACCAACGTTGCAAGAGTTATCATTCCACTAGTAAAAATTTTATTTAGTTTATAAATTTTTATTCTTTTAGAGATATTTAGATGTGAAGTTATTTTAAATTTTAAATATTTTTCATATTTTAAATGAAAATATAAAATATTATTTGTTTCTGATGTATAATTCTTGATATTTGAATTATATAGACTTTCGTCATTATTATTATGATAAACTAAAATATTTGAATTTTTAAGTTTCTTTATATAATTAGCTCTATCTCCATAGTATTCTAATCCAGGAACTGGATATTCTCGATTCTCAAATACCCTTTGGCCACAAACTCTGAGGTGTGTTTTGGATCCGACTATTTTTTCATAATTAATAATAGGTGATCTATTAAATCTAATTATAAAATCGTGATCATCAATAATTTTTCCATATTCCCTATCTTTTAAAATCTCGCTATTTCCAACTATGGCAACAGTTTTTTTTTTTGAGCCTATTAGATTTATTAATGGTTTGGGAATATTATTATAATTTTTAATGAACTCAATTAACTTAAAAAACATGATTAATTATAATTTATTTCTTTAATTGATAAAAAATATTTCCATTGGCTATAAGTTAAAAATGTTTGGGCTTGAAATTTTTTTAAACCTTCCACGAGTATCATAAATTATTTTTTTTGAATTTAAAATCATTTTATAATCGAAATAATCATGATCAGTAGCAATTATAACACAATCATATTTATTAATAGAATTTTTATTAAAATCTATACTTTTGATTACTCTATCTCTTTTATTAATATTGAAGGTGACTTTTGAAATAAATTTATCTGAATACTTGATGTCATATTTTTGTTCGATAAATTTTTGAAAAAGTTTCATACCCGCTGATTCCCTGTGATCATTGATATTTTTTTTATAAGCAATTCCTAAAAGTAATATTTTTGATTTTTTATTTATTTTTTTTGTTATACTTCTGTATATCCAATTAGTTGTTTCAATATTAACTTTTCCTGCCAGTTCTATAAATTTTGTTTTAATGCCAAATTTACCTGCTTTCCAAGAGAGATAGTAGGGGTCTATAGGTATACAATGCCCACCAACACCCGGACCAGGATAAAAAGCTTTAAAGCCGTACGGCTTAGATTTAGCTAGCCTTATTATTTCATAAATATTATAACCCATTTTTTTCGAAATAATTTTCATTTCATTAACAAAACCAATATTTATTGATCTATAAATATTTTCGTATAATTTTGAAAATTCTGCATAATCAGTTGACTCTGCAATAATTGTTTTATCTACAATTTTTGAATAGAATAAACTACATAGCGTTTTACAGTTATTAGTTATGCCCGAACATATTTTAGTAATTTTACTAAATTCAAATTTAGAACCAGGATCATCCCGCTCAGGAGAATAACCTAAAAAAAAATCTTCTCCAATTTTAAGTTTCCTTTTATCAATAAAAGGTTTTATTATTTCTCTTGTAGTCCCAGGATATGAGGTGCTTTCTAATATAAGAAATTGATTTTTTTTAAGATATTTTTGGATATTTTTCATACAATTTTTTATTGCACTAAGATCAGGTCTATTTCTTTTTGTTAATGGTGTTGGCAAACACAGTATAATAATGTCAAAACTTACTAGTGTACTTAAATCATCAACGAGAGAATTTTTATCAAAGTTTTTTTTAATTTCTTTATTTTTAATATAAGAAATAGGTGACTTTAGTTTTTGTAAAAGTTTAATTTTGTCTTTATCTGTATCAAGGCCTTTAACATGATATTTATTTTTTTTTAATTGTAAAAATAATTTAAGACCCACGTAGCCTAAGCCAAAAATAATAATTTTGGCATCTTTATCTTTTATCTTTTTTTTTAAAAGTTTAAAACTTTTGTTCATTTAAAATTTAAATAATTGAAATATTTTATCTATTAATACAAAATATAATTGTTATTATATATATTATGTTGTCTAACTTTAAAACATTTAAAGATATCGTTGCATTTATTTATTATAAGTTATTTTATAAGCCATTTTACAAGGGTAATAAAAAGTTTAACTATATATTAGATAACAAAAATCAAAAAAAATTAAGTGAATTAAAAAAAAATGGCTATGTGGTTATAGAAAACTTTCTTTCTAAAAAAGAATGTGATCAAATTAAGAACGAGATAGATTTATTTTGTCAAAAAAGAGCAAAGGAAGTTTTTGCAATGGGTGGATATGACCAGCGAATTTATGGATTAAATTTAATTTCTAAAAAAGCTAAAATCTTTTTAAGAAACAAGAATATCAAAAATATATTAGGAAAATATGCTAATAACAATGAATTAACTTTTTCTTTCACGTTGGGTCAAAAAACAATTTGTAAAAAAAATAATACAGGATCAGGAGCTGGATGGCATATAGATCATACTATTTTAAAATACCCAAAAGCAATGTTGTATCTTGTTGACGTTAATGAGGGTAATGGACCCTTTCAATATATTAAAGGAACTCACAAATTTTTGAAAAAGATACAAATAAGATTAAAAAATAAATATAATTTTGACAAAGGTAAATTTTCCAACAAGCAGGTAGCAAATATAATGAAAAAAAACAATGTTACTTTAGAGACTTTTACTCACAAAGCTGGTTGTTTAATATTATTTGATGGAAATGGAATTCACACAGGTGCTCCATTGAAGACAGGTAATAGGTACTCCCTAACAAATTATTATTATTTTAATACTGCTGGTGGAGACAATTTTCCAATGATTAAGCAACGATTGCTGTAATGAATTTGATACTATTAAAAGTATTTAATAAATTAAAAAAATATTTATATATTTTTTTTGAAGTAGTAAATATTTTTGATAACAAAGTTTTCTATGATTTAGATAATATTTTTAAAATTAAAAAAACTGAATATGAAAATATTATTTTATTTGATCATTTTGCGTCACCAAATCATCAATTAATTAGATCGTTACTTTTAAATTCTTTATCAAAACATTATGAGGGAAATTTAGTATGTTTTAATTATACAATTAGCCCATTTTTAAAGAAACTTTATAAAATTATTAATGTCAAAAATTTGATTGAAAATGATTATGTGGAAAAAAAATTTAATATTAATATTAATAAGATTTATAAGGAAGAACTAAAAAAAATTTCATCAAAAAAAAAATTGATGAATTATCATTTTAGAGGGTATCACGTAGGAATAGATGTATATGAAAGTTATTTAAGAAACTACAATAAAGCTACAATAGATTTGCATGACTTTAAGCTAAAAAATTTATTACACACTGCAATAAAAAGAATTTTCTTTTGGGAAAATTATTTTATAAAAAATAATGTAAAAGCAATATCAATTTCTCATAGAAATTATTTGGATACTAATTTGATTTGCAAAATTGGATATAAAAAAAAAATCCCAGTTTTTACTTTTGGAGGAACTGGGAAAAGAATAGGTAGATTTTATGGAGCTGAACTTGATAGTCACAAATATTTAAAGAATTACTATAACGATTTAAGTAATAAAGAAAAAAAATTAGGAGTTAACATAGCAAAAAAACAAATAAAAAAACGCTTTAATGGAGCAATAGGTATAAATATGTCTTACTCGACAAAATCAGCATTCATTAAATTTGATAAATCAAAAAAAGCACTAAAAATTAATAATCGGATAAAAGTATTAATTTGTACGAATTGTTTTTATGATAATCCGCATGCTTATGGTGGAAATTTATTTACTGATTTTTATGAATGGTTAATTTTTTTAGGTAAGATTTCTCATAAAACCAATTACGAATGGTACATTAAACCTCACCCTGATTATTTACCAGGAACATTGGAGCATATAAAAAAAATAAATAAAAATTTTAAAAATATTGAATTAATCAATCCATCAACATCATTTCATCAACTAGCACAAGAAGGAGTAAAAATTGCACTAACCACTTATGGAAGTATTGCTCATGAACTACCATTGCTAGGTATAGATGTGATAAATGCTGATATCTATAACCCTCATTGTTCTTTTGATTTTTCTCACACACCTAAAAATTTAAGAGAATATAAAAAATTGTTAATGAATTTAGGAAATCTACAATCGAAAATTAAAAATAAAAATGACATTTTTAAATTTTATTATATTCATCATTATTTCATGAATGGTAAGCATTCGATAATAAGTTCTGTAGATAAAAATTTTGAAAAAAATTACCAGCTGAATTATAGAATCTTTTATAATTATTTTATTGAAAGGATGAAATCTAAAGATGTATTAAAAGTTCACAGTAAATTATTTAACTTTTTTAAAAGTAATTTTAAATATTTTCTAGAAAAGAAAAAACAAATTATAATAAATAAATATGAAAAATACTGATTTCAGAAAATATAATGTTGGAAACAAAGCCACTATATTCATTTTTTCAATATGCATATCTTTATTAATAAACTTATTATTCATAGATTTAAGTGTTAAGAATTTTAATAATAACAATGTCTTATATCCTTCAGTTACTACAGTAGAAGTATTTGAAACTTCGGATATCGATGAAAATTTACAATGGGTTAGAAGATCTCATGAAAATAATTCAATTTTTAAATTAAGTGCTAATATTTATGAAGATAAAAAAAAACAACATTTCCAATCATCGAGAGGGCTTGCTTATTATTTAAGTTCAATAGGTTTAAAAATATCTAATAATAGTCTTTATGCAATAACTATAACAAAAATTATTTTTATTATAGTCAGCATGTTATTATTTGTGGTAATAGGAAAATTATACATTAAGAATCATATTGATATAATTGCAATAATTTTATTAACTATAATTTTTTCAAATAAATTATTTGGAGGAATATTAAATTTTTATCATTTTATTGAATATTTTTCAGACATCGTAGGTTTTTATGGATCAAGTGCACTTGATAGAATACCAAATATATTAATTCTGAATGTTTTTGTTTTGCTAAATTTTTATGTAATTAAAGTGTACTTTCTAAACAATAGCTTAAAAAATTTAATTTATGCGCACATAACTCTCGTTACATCTATTTTTATTACACCAATTATTTTTATAGTCTATTCAGGACTTTTATTTTCTATTAATTCTTTAATTTATTTTGATAATAAAAACTTAAAGGATTTTTTTATTAAAACATCAATATTATCAATTATTTTTTTGTTAAGTCTTATATTCCATTATAAAAATCTAACTCTAGTAAATGATTCTTCTCTTAATTCACCTCAATGGACAGGTAATTATTTATACGACCTTGAAATATTTTTGGGTCCTATCATCTTATTAATTATATTTTTTACTAAATTAAAAAAATATTTTTTGGAGTTAGCTTTTTTTTCTATCCAGCTAGTTTTTTTTGTTATGTCATTTTTTTATGATATATATTTATCTACTAAAATTAATGAAAATTTTATTTTTATAAATACATTTTTAACTTTTTTATTACTTACAAAGTTAACGGATTTAAATTTCAAGGATGTTAGAAAAAAATTATTATATTTTGGGGTTGCAATATTTTACACATATTTGTTTTTACAGCATGGATTAGATTATAAAATTTTATTAACATTATTGCTTGTGCCAATTTATTTGATTTTTAGATATATGAGAGACAATTTCTATATGAAATATGCTTTATATTTAATGATTTTTAGTTTTTTTGCATTTTTCAATATAAATGATTATTTGATTGCTAAAAAAAAACATAATTATAATAATAATATAGAAATATCTCAGCTAAAATTAATAGAATATCTTAACAAAAATAATTTAAAAAAAAAAACAATAATTTCTCTTGATTTAGGCGTGCTTAAAAACTTGTCAATTCATACAAATAATAATGTTTATTTTGCAAACATCACTAGTACCAATTTAAACATGATGGAAACTAAAAAAAGATTTTATGATATAATTTACTTGTATGGATTTTCCACATACGACTTTAAAGATTATTTGAAAATTTTTAAAAATAAAGATTTATTAAATAAACAATATGTTATCAACTTTGATGATAAGAACTTTGATTATCAAGAAAAATCTTCTATAATTTTTTATCGTAGTATCTTTCATTTATTGGCAATTAATAGTAAGCAAGAAACTGAAACCTTTATTAATCAATATGAACTTTATTTGAAAAATAAAGAAAACAATAATCACCATTATTATGATACTTGCTTGATATCTAACTATGATGAAAAACTAATTCAAAAAGATTCTTTTTTTTATGAAATTAATCAAAAAAAACCAATTTATAAAAATAATTTTATAAAATTATATGAATGTTAATTATTTAAAAAAAAATCTCATAATTTTTTTTTATTTTAAAACTTTCTATGATTGTATATAAATATTATGTTTTACTTAATCTATAGTTAAAAAATCTAAATTTTATCCTAAATAAGTAACAAAATAAATAATGTTTCATTTCTTGATAAAATTATTTAATTAAAATCAATTTATTAATATTTAAATCATAAATTCTATAATTGTAAATTAAACAAATGATTATTAAAATTTAATTTGTATGTTTATTTTATTTAATTAGTGTTATTAAATAAATGAAATGACCCAAATTATTATCTTATGTGGTGGCAAAGGAAGCAGAATGAGAAATCTTTCGGCATATCCTAAACCTTTGGTTAAAATTGGAGGTGTTCCTATTTTAAAATATTTAATAGATTTTTTTTATAAAAACAAACACAAGAAAATTATTTTAGCTACTGGTTACAAAAGTAAAAAAGTTGAATATTTTGTAGAAAGGAACTTTAAAAATAAAATAACAATTTCTGATTCAGGTAATGTCGATATTTTAGATAGACTTAAAAAAATTTCACCGCTTATAATGGGGGATTTTTTGATATGTTATGGAGATACATTAGCCAATATCAACTTAAAAAAATTAACAAATAAGGCCAAACAAAATAAAAAGTTAATAACCGTCACACTTGCAAAATTAAACATTGATTTTGGAATAGCTGAATTAAAAAATGATAGAGTCTCAAAATTTATTGAAAGACCCGTTTTAAATAACAAAAATATTGGCTTTTTTTATTGTAAGAAAGATTTGATAAAACATTTTACAAAATCTAAAAATTGGGTTGGCTTTTTAAAAAAAATGGCCAATAATGGAAATATGGGTTTTTACGTTCATAAAAATAATGAATTAACAGTAAATACTCCTAGCGAATTAGTGGTTGCAAAAGAAAAAATTAAGACTTTATACAAATAGATTATATGTTAGATAAATACTTATAAATGAATATTGATCCTAAAAAATACTCTAAAACTGCATATAATTTTGATGTAGATAAGTTAAAAGAGCTAGAAAAATTAAATTATAAAAAACCATTAATAGATTTTTTAGTACTATTATTTACTATTATTTTACTGTCAAAAGTATCTATCAATATTATTACTTTTAATTATTTTTTTATAGTACCAATCACTTTTGTTATAGCTGGAAGACAAGGGGTAATTTTACAATTTATGCACGAGTGTGCTCATAATCTAATATCACCAGATAGAAAAATTAATACTTATTTTGGAAAATTTTTAGGCTTACTAATAGGTCTTGATTTTATTGAGTACAAGAATACCCATAGAACTCATCATGGAAATGCGTCAACTATTAATGAGCCAACGACAGATCAGGAAAAGTATAAAGTAACAGATACAAAATCTAAAACTTTATATTTTTTATTTATTAAAGACTTAGTTGGTATATCTGCAATCCAAAATTTTTTTAATTATTCTAAAAATCAGGAGAATGCTAATGAAAATAAAAATACTTTTAACTATAAAAAATTTATTTTTAAAATATTAAACTTAAGTATAATGCAGTTAATAATTTTATTTTTTATTTTTGATGCAAATTTAATATTTTATATTATTTTATGGATATACCCCTTGGTAGGCCCACACATGTTTTTAATGAGAATAAGAGGTATAGCTGAACATGGTCTACATAGACAAAAAGGTTTAGGTTATGTTTCAAAATCAGAAGGTGCTTATTATACGAGGTCATTCTTAACATCATCTAAAAAGTATAATAATATTTTTTTTAATTTATTAGAAAGAATATTAATTGGAAGTTTAAATGTTAACTATCATCATGAGCATCATCTAAACCCTAGAGTTCCATATTATAATTTAGAAAAATTTTATAATACATATAGTGAAAATATAAAAGATTTTGTAGGAACTGGTGTTTATGAAAAGGGATACTTTGCTTCTGTTTTTCAAAGAAATAGTTCATAGTTTTATTAAGTGGGAATTATCTATAATCAAAATACTGTTTTAATAACAGGAACTACAAGTGGAATAGGTCTTGAATTAGCCAAAAGTTATATCAATATGGGATATAAAGTTATTGGAGTTGATAGAAAAATAAATGAAACTCTTCAGAGTGATAAAAATTTTTATCAAGAGATATTAAATATAGTGAATATAAACGAAGTAGAAAATTTAATAAAAAAGATAGAAGGTCAAAAAATAATAACAGATATATTTATATTAAATGCTGGTTTTAGTATTTATGATAATACTGAATATTTTGATGTTATAAAATTTAAAAAAAGTTTTGATATTAATTTTTATGGAGCAGTAAATTTTGCTAGCATGATTGATAAATATTTTTCAAATAAAAAAATTATTTTTTTCTCTTCTGTTTCAAGATTCATACCTAATCCGTCAATACTCGCCTATTATTCTAGCAAAGATTTATTATTTAGATTAGTCAAATTTTTAAATATGAATAACAAAAAGAATATCTTCAAGGTAGCAGTATTGGGGCCAGTTAGAACTAATATATCTAGAAACCTTGACAATTTAAAGGGAGTATCCAAGCTAATATACAATTTTTTGATTGTAGATGCTAAAACAACAGCAGACAAGATAATTAAGTTTACAGAAAATGATAAACCATATTTTTATTTTACAAAGTTGGCTTACGTTGTGTGTAAAATTATATCAATAATTTTATTTTTTGTTCCTAAAATAATTTTAAAAAATAAAAAAAACTAATGAAAAAAAATTTTAAAATTCTTTCAAGAGATATAAGAGTTAATCTTTTGAATACAACTTATCATGCAAAATCATCACACATAGGTAGTTGTCTATCAATTGTAGAAATATTAATTGCAATACACTATGAATTAATAAAAAGAAATGATCAATTTATTTTGAGTAAGGGACATGCAGGTTTAGCAATGTATTGTCTACTTTATGAAAAAAAATACATCTCTTTGAAAACGTTAAATAGCTATGGAAAAGATAAAAGTATATTAATGGGACATATAAGCCACAAGGTAAAAGGTGTAGAGTTTTCAACAGGTTCCCTTGGTCATGGTCTTCCAGTAGCTGTAGGCAAAGCATTTAAATCAAAAAGATTTAAAAATAAAAATAATATCTATGTTTTATTAAGTGATGGAGAAATAAATGAAGGCTCAACCTGGGAGAGTCTACTTTTTGCAAGCCACCATAAATTAGACAACCTTAATATTATTGTTGATTATAACAAAATACAAAGCATGGGTCCTATTGACAAAATCATAAATTTAGAACCATTAAAAGAAAAATTTGAGTCATTTGGTTGTGATGTTATGGAAGTTGATGGTCATAATATTAAACAAATTCAAAAATCATTAAAAAAAAAATCTGTCACCAAACCAAAATTGATCATTGCACACACTACAAAAGGTAAGGGTGTTCACTTTATGGAAAATAATAATTTATGGCACTATAGACCCCCAAATCAAAAAGAATTAATGGAAGCATTAAAAGAGGTTAACAAAAATGCGTGACCTATTTATAAAAAAACTTTGTGAAAGTTCAAAAAAGAATAAAAAACTTTTTTTAATGGTGGGAGATTTGGGATTTTCTGTAATTGAAAAATTCCAAAAATTATTTCCTAATAAATTCGTTAATGCAGGAGTTTCAGAACAAAATATGATGGGTATGGCAGCAGGGATGGCTTCTGAGGGGATACATGTTTTTGTATATTCAATAGCTAATTTTCCAACATTTAGATGTGCAGAACAGATTAGAAATGACGTAGATTATCACAATTTTCCTGTAACTATAGTAGCAGTGGGTGCTGGTGTTAGCTATGGTCATTTAGGATACTCTCACCATGCTTTACAAGATTACGGATTGATGAGACTTTTTCCAAATATGTTAATTCTTTCTCCTGGCAATAATGATGAACTTTTATCTTCTCTAGATTATTTAATTAAAAATCCGCAACCATCATACTTAAGACTTGATAAAGTATCGAATGATAAGGCTATATATAAAAATTTTAAAAATATATTTCCAGGTAAGCTAAATGAATTAAAAATAAATGACCCCAAGAAAGCAATTATAACTACTGGAAATACACAAGATATTGCAATGAAAATCTTAAATAAAGATTATCCAAATTACTCCTTATTGTCTATGCCAATGTGGGGTATGAAGTTTAAAAATAAAGCGAGACAATATTTTAAAAAATATTCAAAAATAATTACAATTGAAGATCATCTTGAAGATGGAGGGTTTGGTTCTTGGGTAAAAGAATGCATAAATATAAACGACAAAATAAAAATTAATTCAAAATTTATAAGTAGTAATGTAGTTTCAAAAGTTGGTAATAAAAAATTTCTCTTAGAGAAATATGGGCCAAAGTAATTATTTATAAATGAAAAGTTTACTAATTTTAGGAGCCAGTGGTTTTATAGGAAAATCATTTATAGATTATTTTTTAAATAATAAAGATAACAAGTTTGGCATCAGTAATCTAATTTTAGTAGCAAGGAAAAAAGCGCCAATATTAATTAAGAATAAAAAAAAAATTCGATATTTAAAAAAAGATCTACTAAAAATTAATAAACTACCAGAATCTGAATACATTCTCTATTGTATAAATTCTAAATCAATGAATGATGAAGTTAAATGTTTTAAATATTTTGATTCATTGTTAAAGAAAAATCATAAAAAGCCAAAAATTATTTTTACAAGCTCGGGAGCTGTATATGGACCAAATAATAAAAAAAATAAAGCGACAGAAAAATTTGAAAGTGGTGATAATTTCTATGAATATAGCAATTATAAAAAAAAATATGCTGAACAAAAAAAAGAATTAGAAAAAAAATTCAAGAAACTTTCGACCCAAGGTTATACAGTATGCATAGCTAGATTATTTACTTTTTCAGGTATACATATAGATAAAAATGAAGCACTTCCAAATTTGATTCTACAAGGTCTTATCAGTGAGAATATCCATGTTAAGTCTAAGATTAAAGTTTATAGAAGCTATATGAGTGATGTAAACCTTATAAAAACTTTATTAAATCTATTTCAAAAAATTAAAGATGATTTTTTAGTATTAAACTTAGGTTCTGATAAGATAATTTCTTTAGAAAATTTAGCTAACATAATTGCAAAAATTACAAATAAAAATTTAGTAAAAAATTATTATATTTCAAAAAAAATAGATTTTTATGTTCCTTCAATAAAAATATCAAAAAAAATTATAAAAACAGAGCACAATAAAAATAATATTATGAGAGATATCAAATCAATGATTGCTCATTTTAAAAAATAAAAATAAAAATAAAGATAAATAGAAAAAATTTTTAAAATAATTAAATTTTATATTTATTAAATTCTAAAACCTTAATAATTAATATATTCGCAAAAAGCATAATAAAAATAGATGGTATAATTCCATATCTAGGCACATAAAATGTAAAACTCATCTCAATAAGAAATATTATTGATATTGCCAAAGCATAGATAATTAAAAAGTTGTTTTTAAAAGATGCAAATTTTATAGACTTTTTAACCATACTTCGAAAACTTAAATTTTTAAAAAGAAACAGGGGAATTAATGCTAAAGAAAAAAATGAATAATTATTAATAAGGTATCTTAAAAAATTTATAATTCTTGAATTAATATAATATATTGGATCTTCCAGAATTCTTGATATTGCTGCTTCTGTAATTAAACTTGGTCTTATTATTTCAAATTGATCTTTAAACTCAACAATTCTATCATAGGCAAACGTATCAATATATTCCCAATCTATGTATCTAAATGTTCCGAGGAGAAGATGTGTAGATTGTGAGCCTAAAAAAAACGGAAAATGATCAAGTACATAATAGTTCCTAATCATCCATAACAAAGGAAAAATATAAAAAATTGCAGAGTAAAGGATTATTTTCTTCGAACTAATATTGATTATTTTAAAAAATGTAGAAATATATAAAATTATTAGAACTAATGTAGTAATTGACAGAGTTGGTGTTCTAACTAAACATGAAAAACTTAAAACTAATAAACCAAAAATTAAAAAACGTTCTTTTTTTACTATTAATGATTTAATTATTAGATAAATGCCTAGTGCTATCAAAAATATATAAAAAGGTTCATTATGGTTATGAATATAATATAAAAATTGATCATTAATGTGGCTTATATAAATAATTAGAATCAAAAACAAATTAAGTAAATTGGTTTTGGGGCTACATAAAAAAATTATTTTTAATAATATTAGATAAGTTGAAATTAAAAAAAACTGATTAAGAACAAAAATTTCATTAGCAGTTTCTATACTAAAAAATTTAAGGAAGAATAAAAAAAAAGGATATCCAGGCGTTCTCCACGCTCTGTAGGGATATTCAATAGGAAAATCTTCATAGTACTTAAATTCATTAAATAGTTTTTCAGATAATTCTTTATATGTTACACCATCTCCTGTAAAAAAATTCACAGGGTCATAATGCACATATGATAAGTATAAATTATAAAAAAATATTAAAAATAAAAAAGTTAAACAAACCTTAACTTCTTTGTTTATAAAAATTACTTTAGTAGAATACATTTATTCTTAAGATTGAAATTTATTAGTATCTTGAAAATTAATTCTTTCTTTTTCAATAACTATTTGACGTGAATATAGTTTTTGGTGAATAGCCAAAACATACTCTGCGAGTATTCCAATAAAAAATAATAATAAAGAAAAGAAAAATGATATTAATATAATTAGAGGTGCTATACCTGCCTCAAAAGAATACCAATAAAACAGCTTATAGATGAGATAAATAATTCCAATTAAAAATGATAAAAAGCCAGATATAAAACCTGTGAATATGATTAAACGCAAAGGTACTTTACTATATGAAGTAATACCAATCATGGCTAAATCATAAAGAGAAAAAATATTATTTTTTGTTTTGCCTTTTTTTCTGACTTCTTGGTCGTAGTAAACTATTGCTGGTTTAAATCCACTCTCTATTAGTAACCCTCTAAGATAAGGATCAGGATCATTTATAGTTTTTAAAAAATTTACAACTTCTTTATCAAAAAGCCCAAAACCACAAAAATTAGCTTGAAGTTTTTGAGTTGATATAGAATTTAAAAAATTATAGTAA
>MDSY01122766.1_pt1 | contig 20173 bp, 21 predicted proteins | sample 811131 | NCBI WGS metagenome assembly MDSY01 (sample SAMN05326643, study PRJNA326480) | marine metagenome | isolation source: seawater | place: Atlantic Ocean: South West | collected 2010
TCTCCCGTCACCAGAGTCTGCAACAAATGGCTCTATCTTGTCTAAATCTTGATCTCCTTTAAGTGCTTCAGCTGTTAAATCTAATAACCAACTTCTAACAACCGACCCATGTCGCCATAGTTCAGTTACCTCTGCTACATCAATCGCATATTCTTCCCTACCTTTTAAAAGTTCAAGTCCTTCAGCAAACGACTCCATCATCCCGTACTCAATTCCATTATGAATCATTTTAGTGAAATGTCCTGAACCAACAGGACCTACGTGTAGCCAACCAGTTTGTGGTGTTGGAGATAATGCTCTTAGCACAGGCTCAACAGCTTTAGCCACCTCAAGTGAGGCACCAACCATTAAACAATATCCTTCATTTAACCCCCAAACACCTCCAGATGTGCCACAATCCATAAACCCAATGTCATATTCCTCAAGCATACTACCCATCTTTACACTGTGTTTAAAATTTGAATTTCCTCCATCAACTATAATATCGCCTTTATTAAGAAGGGGAATAAGATCAGCAATTTGTTTTTTTGTAATTTCACCTGCAGGCAGCATCATCCATACTATTTTTTGTCCCTCTAGCTTTGATATGGCGTCTTTAACAGATGATGAAGGAATTAATTTTTCTGTTTTTTCTAATTCAGTTATAACTTCTTGACTAGTGTCGTACCCAACGACTTCATGACCATTTCTTATTAGCCTAGTGGCCATATTCCCACCCATTTTACCTAGTCCTAGCATTGCAATTTTCATATTTTTTCCTTTGTTGAGGTTTAATATTTTAATAATCTTTTGGATTATTTTTTTTTGAGTTATGATGCGAGCATTATAGCAAATACCTTCAATCACTTATACTTATGTTTAATAATTATTTAAATTTATTTAGAAAGAATTTATGCATCAAAAAGATATAGTTTATTTCTCATATAACTCCCAAAAAGAGTTAGATATAAATGCCACAAAATTTATTATTAAAAAGGCGTCGCTTTCAATTAAGAATAGTGGGAGCTTTTCCCTAGTTCTCTCAGGTGGTACTACTCCAGTGAACGTTTACAAGCTCTTGGCTAAAGAAAAAATTAATTTTGAGAAGTGGCATATTTATTTTGGCGACGAAAGATGTTTTCCTTTAAATCATCCAGAAAGGAATAGTTATGTTGCACAATCAATTTGGCTATCAAAAGTAAATATACCAAAAGCTAATATTTTTATCATTCCTGCTGAAGCGGGAAATGAAGAGGCTGCAACATTATATGAAAAAGTATTAGATTCTGAAAAAGCTTTCGATTTAGTGATTCTTGGAATGGGTGATGATGGACACATAGCAAGTTTATTCCCCAATCAAAAATGGGATGATTCAAGGCAAGTTAATCCAATAAAAGATGCTCCAAAATCTCCAAGTGACAGAGTCTCATTAACACCCAGCAGGCTAAGTAATTCAGATGAGGTTCTGTTTCTAATTGCTGGTAAAAATAAGTTGAATGCTTTTAATCAATATAAGGATGAAGGAAATTTACCTGCAAATTTAATATCTGCTAAAAATAAAATTTCAGTTATGACTTTTGATTTAATATAGTTAGCTTTGCTGTATGACTATATTTGGGAACTTACTGGAGTGATCCTCTGCTAGGCTGGTTACTTTTAATGCAGACTTTCTTGCAATCAATTTGTACATTTCTGATATTTTACTATTAGGATCTTTAATAACTGTTGGGATACCATCATCAAGGTCTTGCCTGATATTGATATCTAATGGCAAACTACCAAGAAGTTCAGTGTTGTAATCAGCACACATTTTCTTCCCACCATCTTTACCAAATATATGCTCCTCATGATTACAGTTTGAGCAAATATGTGTGGACATATTTTCAACAATTCCAAGAATTGGTATATTTACTTTTTCAAACATCTTGAGACCTCTTCTTGCATCAAGAAGTGCGATATCTTGAGGGGTTGTTACAATTATTGCTCCAGTAACTGGAATTTTTTGTGCAAGAGTTAGCTGAATATCTCCCGTACCTGGAGGTAAATCAATTATTAAATAGTCTAAATTATCCCAGTTCGTTTCTTTGAGCAGCTGCTCCAATGTACTAGTTACCATTGGACCTCGCCATACCATTGGCGTTTCTTGGTCAACTAAAAAACCAATCGACATTATTTGAATGTCATGGATCATTATAGGCTCCATTGATTTTCCATCTTTACTATTTGGTTTTTGAGATATTCCTAGCATTTTGGGTTGGCTAGGACCATAAATATCAGCATCCAATATGCCAACATTAGCCCCTTCATATGATAATGCTAATGCTAGATTAGCCGCTGTGGATGATTTGCCTACACCACCTTTACCTGATGCAATAGCGATTATATTTTTAACACCTTTAATCGAGTTAACACCTTTTTGAGCCTGCCTACTTAAAATTTTAAGTGACCAATTAATCATTATATTTAAATCCGTTATTTTTTTTAAGCCCATCCTTGATAATTTTCTCGTACAACATTTCCTGACTTTTATATGGAAAATTTAACTCGATTGTTATATTAATCTCATCATTATTAATAATAATTGACTTAATATTCTTTTCTAGTATAAATTTTTGATTTAATTCAGGATGGATAAGTTCTAAAAGATACTCTTGTATTTTATTTTTCATATTAAAGTTTATTTATATTTTAATTATTTGTAATGTGATTAAGGGTTTTAGTTTGATAGAATACATATTTTAAATATTACCTTAATTATTGGTCCCTAATGCGTAAAATTCTTGTAACATCAGCTTTACCATATGCTAATGGTAGTATACACCTTGGTCACCTCGTAGAATATATTCAAACTGATATTTGGGTAAGATTTCAAAAGATGCAGGGTAATACTGCCTATTATATTTGTGCTGATGATACCCATGGTACTCCAATAATGTTAATGGCTGAAAAAGAGAATATACCTCCTGAACGCTTAGTTGATAATATTCACATAGAGCATTCAAAAGATTTTGAAGATTTTCATGTAAGTTTTGATAATTTTTACACAACTAATTCTCAGGAAAATAAAGAACTATCTGAGAATATATATAAAATATTAGTTAAAAATAATAAAATTTTTAACAAAGAAATTGAACAATTTTATGATGCAGATAAAGAAATGTTTTTACCTGATCGCTTTATTAAAGGTGGATGTCCAAGGTGCAAAGCAAAAGATCAGTATGGAGACTCTTGTGAGGCTTGCGGTTCAACATATAACCCAACTGATTTAATCAATCCTTACTCTGTTTTAACAGGCTCATCACCAGTCAAAAAGAAAACTAAACATTACTTCTTTAAATTATCTGAGTGCTCTGATTTTCTTAAAAAATGGACTAATTCAGGCACTCTTCAAAAAGAAGCGAGTAATAAACTTGATGAATGGTTTATTAATGGCCTTAAGGATTGGGATATTTCTAGAGATGCGCCTTACTTTGGTTTTGAGATTCCTGATGCCCCTGGAAAATTTTTCTATGTTTGGTTGGATGCACCAATAGGTTATATGGCCAGCTTTAAGAACTTTGCAGAAAAAAATAAATTATCTTTTGATGAGTTCTGGCGTAAAGATAGTAAGGCTGAGTTAATTCATTTTATTGGGAAAGATATTTTATATTTCCATGCTCTTTTTTGGCCTGCCACATTGGAATATTCAGACTATAGAAAACCATCTAAAATTTATACCCATGGTTTTTTGACTGTTAATGGGGAGAAAATGTCAAAATCTAGAGGTACATTTATTACTGCTAGAAGTTATTTAGATAATATCGAAAATCCAAATTTTTTAAGGTATTACTATGCATCAAAACTAAATGAAACAATGGAAGATATTGATTTAAATTTAGATGATTTTGTAGCTAAAGTTAATAGTGATCTTGTTGGCAAATTTATAAATATACCTAGCCGAATATCTGGATTTGTTTCAAAATATTTTCATAATAAACTCATACCAGTATGTGAAATTTCAGACTTAAAAGCTCAAGAGTTAATTGCAAGTGCAATAGAAATAAATGACTCAGTAATATTGCATTATGAAGCTAGAATGTTTAGTAAGCTTATTAAACTTTTAATGAGCCATGTTGAAGCGTTAAATGAGTTCATTAGCTCTAAAGAACCTTGGATACTTGCTAAAAACGAAGAGCAACATACAAGTGGTTCAGATTTGCACCAAGTTTGTTCCACTTGCCTGCATACCTTTAGAGTTCTTAGTATTTATTTAACACCTATAACTCCAGAATTGTCCTCAAGAATAGCTAAATTTTTTAAAGAGACGCCTTATGAATCTTTTTTAGATATTAAAAGAGAGGTTATTGAGATTAATGAGTTTTCACATTTGATGCAGCGATTAGATTCGAAGAAAATTGATGCAATGATTGACAGCAATAAGTAGTCCTTATTTATTTTATTTGACTCAGAATGCTATTTACAACAACTTCTGGATTTTTTGCTTTAGTTATTGTCCGCCCTACAATTAAAATATTTGAACCCTTTTTTATAGCCTCGAGCGGAGTTGTTATTCTTTTTTGATCATCGTTAGAGTCTCCACCTAAACGAATACCTGGTGTTAGATATAAAAATTTTTCCGGTAGCAATTTTTTTATATGAATAATATCATTCGCTGAACATACAATTCCATCGAGGTTGGAGTTACTTGCACTTATTGCCAGGTTAGATATCTGTTGCTCTATTGGGGATGTGATCCCAATTTGCTCAAGCATACGTGAGTCCATGCTAGTCAGTAATGTAACTGCAATAAGATAGGGATTATGATTCGATTTATCAACCCCTTCTTTTACAGCAAGCATCATCTCACTTCCACCCAAAGCATGCACATTTAAAATTGATACCCCCATTTCAGATGCCACAAAACAAGCATTTTTTACTGTGTTTGGAATATCATGGTATTTCAAATCTAGAAATATCTTAAACCCTTTCATTTTTATCCATTCAACAATTTCTGGACCACAGGCAGTAAATAACTCTTTTCCAACCTTGATACCGCACTTGTCAGAAGGTAAATTTTCAATTAATTTTTTAGCAATCTCTATATCATTTTGATCTATAGCAACAAATAGTTGAGGGATATTTTCCATCATTTAGTCTCAAGAATTATATCAGCAGGCTCGGATGGTAGCGACTCCCAGGCATTACAGGCTGGACACTGCCAGTGAAATTGTCGAGCCTTAAATCCACATTGGTTACACATGTAAAACCTTCTATCACCAATTGAATTTTTAATTGTTTGTTGAATTAATTCAATATTCTCTATTTTAGTTGTTTTTCCTATCGCTTGAGCTTGAAATAACTTGTCTAAAGCGTAAAGACTAGGTCTTTGAATCATTTCATTTCTCGCTATAGTCTCTGCCTGATTTGCTCCCTCATTAGCTAATACACTTTCATAGAGTACATTTAGTAATGTTTTAAGTTTGTAAAGATCAAAAAATCTAGCAAGGATTGACAATCCTTCATTAATTTTTCCTGTAGCTTGAAGGGTATTGATTATTTTTGGAGCGACTAGACCTAAGAACTCTGGCTGTTGAAACTCAATTTTTTTCCAATATACAATTGCTTCTTCATATAATTTCTCTTCAGCATAAATATCACCTAAAAGAATATTGGCTCTAATACAATTTTTAGATTCTTCTAGGGCTTTATTCAATGTCTTTTTTGCTAGAGTATATTTTTTATTCAAGATCTGACTTACTGCCATTTCGCATAAATAATGACTTATTGCAATTCTAAAAGAGACTCCCGAAATTTTTTCCAATTCAGTAGCTTTCTCTATGGCTTTTTCCCATTCACGCTCTTTTACATAGATTTCCAGCAAGGTATTTAGTGAAAATTGGTAATATTTTTCTTTGTTTAGAGATAGGAGGAGCTCTTCAGAGCGACCATACAAACCAGCTTTAAAATAATCTTGCGCAAGTTCGGCTTTTACTGATTCTTGTTGTTCTAATGTCAACTCTCTTTTTTCTAGAAGATCTATATGTAGATTAATAGCCCTGTCGATTTGACCTGTTCTTCTTAGCAGCGCTCCTAAAGCAAAATGTAGCTCTAATGAATCGTTATTTATTTTTATTGCATCATCAAATGCTTCTATTGCTTTTTCATACTGATTAGTAATTAAATACTGTAACCCTTTAAAATAGGTTGATGGAAGATCTGTGCTCTCATATATAATTTGCTTTATATCAACCCTTGCTGCTAGCCAACCAAGGCCAAAAAAGAAGGGTATTACTAATAGCCACCAGAATTCAAATTCAACCATATTTTAATTTTAATTTAAGTTAAAAAAAAAGCATATCCTAATCTAATAGAAATATACTTTTTTTTTAATTATATTTATTTATCAACACGTGCCTTTAATTCTTTCCCTGCCTTAAAGTGGGGAACATTTTTTTCTGGGACATTTACTTTTTCTCCAGTTTTAGGATTTCTTCCTATTCGTGCCGGACGATAATTTAAACTAAAACTCCCAAAGCCTCGTATCTCAATTCTTTTATTATCATTAAGGGAATCACTCATTGCATCTAATATCGACTTGACAGATAGCTCTGCATCTTTATGAACTAACTGAGAAAATCGAGAAGCTAGTAGGTTAATGAGTTTCGATTTAGTCATTATTTTTTATCATTTTTCATCATCAAGTTTAGCTTTTAGGAGTGCTCCTAAGTTTGTTGTTCCTGCATTTTCTATATCTTTAGAAGGTACCTTTTTCGGAGCTGGAACCTTAGGTTTAGATTCTGATTTCTTTTCTTCTTTTGGTTTAGATTCTGATTTCTTTTCTTCCTCTACATTACTTTTTGGATTAGGATCCTCTGTTAATTGTTTAACACCCAATGATATTCTTTCTTTTGGAACATCAATTGCGATAATAAGAGATTCCACAGTGTCGCCTTTCTTATATTTTTTTACTGCTTCTTCACTCGATTCAGTCCAAGAAATATCAGAGAGATGAATTAGTCCGTCAATCCCGCCTTCTAGACCAATAAATATTCCGAAATCAGTTATTGATTTAATTTCGCCAGTTATCTTTTCATCTTTTTTATTCTTGTCTGCAAAATCTTCCCAAGGGTTTGGTTTGCATTGCTTCATTCCGAGAGAAAGCCTTCTTCTGTCTTCATCGATTTCAAGAATCATTATTTCAACTTCATCACCTAATTGAACTGCTTTTGACGGGTGAATATTTTTATTTGTCCAGTCCATCTCTGAGACATGGACTAGCCCTTCAATCCCTGTTTCAATTTCAATAAACGCGCCGTAGTCAGTTAGATTTGAAACCTTACCAAATAATTTTGTATTGACTGGGTAACGCTTATTTAAACCTACCCACGGGTCATCATCAAGTTGCTTAAGACCTAGTGAAACCCTATTTTTTTCCTTATCAAACTTAAGTACGCGAGCATCTATTTCGTCACCAATATTTAGTATTTCTGATGGATGTTTTATGCGTTTCCATGCAAGATCTGTTATGTGAAGTAAGCCATCAATTCCGCCTAGATCAACAAAAGCACCATAGTCAGTAATATTCTTAATAATTCCTTTTACAGTTGATCCTTCGACAAGGGTTTCAATTACAGATTCAAGATTAGTACCTGTTTGATCTTCAATAACTGCTTTTCTAGAAACAACCACATTATTTCTTTTACGATCAATTTTTATTATTTTTAACTCGCATTCTTTATTTTCAAATGGAGATGTATCTTTAACTGGTCTAATGTCAACAAGTGAGCCAGGAAGGAATGCCATTATACCGTTAACCGTTACCCTTAACCCGCCCTTAACTCTGGTACTTACATAGCCATTAACAATTGTTCCTTCATTCATTGCATCTTCAAGATCTATCCATGCTTGCATTTGTTTAGCTTTTACTCTGGACAGAATTGTTGATCCATAACCATCCTCTATTTTCTCAATAGCAACTTTGACATGATCTCCTAGACTAACTTCAATAGTCCCTTTGTCATCTAAAAACTCTTCTGTTTTGATAACACTTTCTGATTTAAGCCCTGCATTCACTATTACGAAATCACTTTCTACTGAGATAACTTCAGCAGTTATAACTTCACCTTGACGCATCTCTTTAAGCGCCATACTCTCTTCAAATAGTGCAGCAAAACTTTCTGTATCTTTTATAGTCTCTGTGGTTGCCATTAATTTTTAACCTTAATCTAATATAATCCCAACTAGCGATGGGGAAGTTTAATTTAATCCAATAATTTTGGGTTACTGGAGCCTTTTGTTACCTCGAAAAAGAAACTTAGAATCTTATCGACTGTTTGATCTTCAGTAAGATTATCCGTCTCTAAAACATGAGCTTCTTTCACTACAACAAGAGGGGATACCTCTCTAAACTTATCTCTCGAATCTCTTATTGATATTTCGCGAGCTATTTCCGATAGATTAACATCATTTCCTTTTGATATCAATTGTTTATATCTTCTCTTTGCTCTTTCATGAACACTTGCATTAAGGTATATTTTTAAGTGAGCATTAGGAAAAACGATACTAGTCATGTCTCGGCCTTCTGCAATAAGACCTGGCAATCTACAAAAGCTTCTTTGGTAGCCTAGGATAGAAGCTCTCATTTTTTCGTGCATTGCAATTTCTGAGGCTAGTTTACCTACTAATTCTGTTCTAATAAGATTGGTGACACTTTCACTGTCAAGCCAGATTTTATCTTTAGAAAATTTAATTGTAGAATTACTGACTAAGTCTATTAATTCATTAATGGATTCTGACTTAATATTATTTTTTTTTGCAGCATAAGCAATGACTCTATAAATTGCACCAGAGTCAAGGTAATGGTAATTCAATTTAGCCGATAACTTTTTTGCAACCGTACCCTTTCCAGATCCAGCCGGACCATCGATCGCAATAATTAATGGATATTTTTTTTTACTCAACAATTTCCCCAAAATCTTTAAAGAAATTTGGATATGTTTTATTTGTACATTCTGGATCATTAATAACAATATCTTTATTGGCTAAACATACTAGGGAAAAACACATGGCTATCCTATGGTCATCATAAGTATCAATACTAATATTATTATTTATTATATTTGGGGGTTTAATTGTTATTGAACTTTCGGTTGATGAAATAGAAGCACCTAATTTTTTAAGTTCAGTTTTCATTGCTAAAATCCTATCAGTTTCTTTAACACGCCAACTTGCTATAGATTTAAGAGTTGTAGGTCCTTTTGCGAATAAAGCAAGAATTGCTAAGGTCATTGCTGCATCTGGAATATTTTTACAATCGATTGTCATACCAGTTAATTGCCTTCCTTTCGAAACCTTAACTGAATTTGGAAGGTATTCTATATTGGCCCCCATTTTTTTTATAATAGCTAAAAACTCTAAATCGCCTTGTATACTGGATTTGTTAATATTTTTAACTTCTACCAAGCCACCAATCGCTCCTGCTGCAAAAAAATAGGATGCTGAAGATGCATCACCCTCTACTTTAATTTTTTTTGGACCTTTAAATCTAGCTGGAGAATTTAAAGTAAAACTTTCCCATTTATTATTTTTATATTTAATACCAAATTTAGCGAGGAGTTTTAGAGTTATATTAATATATGGTTTTGAAATTAGATCTCCAGTTATTTGAATTTTCAAATCCTGATCACATAAGGGGCCTGCTATTAACAATGCTGTTAAGTACTGACTTGAGACGTTACCTTTTATGTTAATATTTTTGTTGCAATTAATTTTGCCCGGATTTATTTTTAGTGGGGGGTATCCTTGTTTGCCTAAATAATCTATTTCAGCTCCAATCTGAGTTAAGGCATCAACTAAATCTTTAATAGGCCGCTCATGCATCCTATTTATACCTTTTAACTCATAAGTGCCTCCCATGACTGAAAGAACTGCTGTAAGTGGCCGAAAAGCTGTACCTGCATTTCCTAGTGACAATTTAGTATTTTTATTTAAAAAACTATGATTACAGCCTTGGATTAAGATATCTTTTTTATCTACGATATTAAATTTGATTTTTAGTGCCCTTAAAGCATTTAGCATCTGCTTGGTATCGTCTGAATCAAGGTAATTTTGGATTAACGTCTTTCCATTAGAGAGGGCTGATATAAGTAGCAATCTATTAGTAATACTCTTTGAACCGGGAAGGAAAACTGTCCCATTGGCAGCTGATGATGCTTTTAGTTTTTTTTGTTTCACTTAGCTATCTTCTAACCAGCTTTGTCTTGTAATACTAGCTAATTTTAAATAATCTTCTAATTTATTTTCATTTTTTAATTCTATAAAAGTAGTTAATTTAACAATCTCTTTTTGAAATAATTTCAAATCCTTAATTATTGAATCTTGATTTTGAATTGTTATATCTTTCCAAACTTCTGGAGAGCTCGCAGCAATTCTTGAAAAATCTCTAAACCCACTTGCAGCAAAATTTAATAAAATATCTTTATTATCTTTGTTATTAATAAGACTGACTAGACTAAAAGCAAGTAAGTGTGGCAAGTGGCTGATCGTTGAAAATATTTGGTCATGATCATCAGCAGCCATATTTGTTACTTTTCCACCCATTAATTCCCAAAATTTTGTAAGTTCAGAAATTTTATTTATGGGATTCTCTTTATTAGGCGTTAAAATTATATTTTTCCCTTGAAAGAGATCTTTTTTAGCAGCAGATGGACCATGCTTTTCTGAGCCAGCAATAGGATGTGAGCCGATAAATTGTGAAAATTTATTATTTAAAATAAGCTTAGCATCACACATAATGTCAGATTTCGTACTTCCCACATCAGTAATAATAGTTTCGGGGTTAAGGAAGGGCTGAATTTTTTTTAGAATAATTTTTGTTTGTGCTACAGGAGTTGCAATAACGATTAAGCTAGCCTCACCTATCTCTTTCCCAATCTGGGTGGATGATGAATTAAGAACACCAGATTGGACAAGTTTATCCATAGAGCTTCCACCTGCTCTTCCAATCCCGATAATTTCGTCAAATATATTTAGATCACGCGTTTTGCGAGCTATCGAACCGCCTATTAGTCCTACACCAAATATGTATATTTTTTTCATAAGCGAAATGTTTGATAAAAAGAAAATTGTAACACGCTATTTAGCTTGATGCTTCTTGCCATATACCTTCAAGTAGTAACTCATAAGGTTTAAAGTTGGTTTTATATTTCATTTTTTTACTTTCATTAATCCAATAACCAAGATAAAGAAAAGAAAGATTTTGTTTTTTACAAAAACTAATTAGCCACATAATAGAAATTGTACCGAGGCTTAATTTACGATTACTACAATCATAAAAAGTATAAACAGCTGATATACCATCATTAACAATATCAATAATTGTGACCATTTTAAGCTCATTCCCTAGTCTAAATTCAACAAGTTTGGATTCAACATTACTTTTAATTAAAAAATCATTGTAGTCACTAATTTCATCCTCACTTTTGCCAGTATCTTGATGCCTTCTATTTTGATAATGAACATATAACTCGTAATGTTCTTCATTGAAATTTAGAGGAAGTATTTTTATAGTTAGCTTATCAAGATAATTTGCAGCTCTTTTCTGGGATCTACTGGCAACAAATTTTGAGGCTAATAACCTAATAGGAACACAAGCGTTACAACTTTTACAATTTGGTTTGTATACATATTGCCCGCTTCTTCTAAATCCTTCATTTATAAGGCCTTCAAAATTTTTACTATTGATATTTTTGTATGGTGTCGCGACAATAGATTGGGCATCCTGGCCACTTATATAGCCACACGCATATTTTGTAGTCACATAAAACTGAATTTCTTCCAAAACTTTTTTTTCAATAATACTCATAATAAATTTTAATTTTAATTTACAGGTAAATAATACTAGAATTTTTTTTTAATAGGTATAAAGTTATTTATGAAGTTTAAGAGTTAGAAATACAATTTCATTTAAATTTAAAAAATTAAAAGGAGCAGTATGGACCTCAAAGAACTTAAAAATAGACATCAAGCCTTAAAAGATATTGTAAAGCAGGCTTACAAAAATTATGTACCTGATTCTAGAGTAAGATTATATAAGAAAGAAAAGCTTAGAATTAAAATGCTTTTAGATAAAAATAACCAAGTAACACATTAGATTAAGGAAAGCCGGCCCTAGCCGGCTTTTTTTTTAAATACTAAGATTTACTTTAAAGCGTTATTGAATACATAATATATAAGTTAAAATGATTTAGTAGTTTAATAATTTAAGTTAGGGTAGTGGAAAATTATGCAAGATGTCATAAAAAAAAATCTTTCTAGTCATCTCGAAATAATAAATAAAATTTTAGAAACTAATGTTTCTTTAATCGAATTATTTGGGAATTTGTTGTCAAGTTGTTTAGAAAAAAATGGGACTATTTTTTTGTGTGGAAATGGAGGGAGCGCATCTGACAGTCAGCATATAGCTGCAGAATTAGTTGGAAAATTTAAAAAAGAGCGGCGTGCATTAAAATCTATAGCATTAACAACTGATAGCTCAATACTTACTAGTGTGGGAAATGATTACGGTTTTAAGGAGATTTTTTCCCGACAACTTGAGGCATTAGCAACTTCGGGTGATATTGTGATTGGAATTTCTACTTCGGGAAATAGTGAAAATATTATAAGAGCTTTTGAAGTGGCAAAAAATATGGGCGTTACAACTCTTTCACTTACTGGAAGAGACGGAGGTAAGCTAAAAGACTTTTCAGATCACTGCCTCACTGTTCCCTCAGAATCAACAGCACGAATCCAAGAGGCGCATATATTGATTGGACATATTTTGTGCGACTTAATTGAAAAAAGGCTTCAGCTTGTTTAAAAGTAAAAAAGGCTAAAGGGCTATTCTATGAATTTAGAAAAAAGTAAGCGATATGCGGTAATTTTGTGCGGAGGTTTTGGAAGTAGATTATGGCCATTATCTAGATCAATCAGACCAAAACAGTTATTAGCTCTTAACGGTGAAAAAACGTTACTTCAACAAACAGCTTTAAGATTAAAAAAACTAGTAGATCCAAATAACCTTTACACAGTTACTCATGAAAGTCATAAATTTGAAGTTTTAGGTCAATTGTCTGAAGTATTTCCAGAGTCTAATTCCAATGTAATGACAGAGCCAGAAGCAAAAAATACGCTTCCAGCGATAGCTTTAGCAACTTACAATATCTACAAAAAAGACAAAGACGCTGTTGTGGGTATTTTTGCCTCAGATCACTCAATAAAAAAAGATGACAAATTTTTAGCAGCATGGAAGTCTGCAGAAGCGATTGCCGAAGACGATTTTTTAGTGCTAATAGGAATTAAACCCGATAACCCTGCTACTGGATATGGTTATATAAAGCCGAATAAAAAAATTACTAAAAAAGCAGATCTAAGTATCTATGAGGTGGAATCTTTTATAGAGAAGCCAAGTAAAACTGACGCAATTAAATATATGGATGACGGATACTTGTGGAACAGTGGGATGTTTGTTTTTAAGGCAAAAGTTTTTATGGAGTTATTAAAGAAATATCAACCAGAAATGCATAATATTTTAATAAATTTTTCAGATAGTAATTTAAAGGGTATGTACGAAAATTTTCCAAGTATTTCTATGGATTATGGTTTAGCTGAGAAAGTAAAAAAAATTGCTGTGGTACCAGTCGGAATGGGGTGGAATGATTTAGGAAATTGGAATTCGATCTATGAGAATGGACAAAAAGACAAAAATGGGAATTTATGCCATGGAACAGTTTTTAATTTAGATACTAAAGATAGTCTTGTATGGTCAGAGGATAATTTAATCGCAACTATAGGTTTAAGCAATATAATTGCTATTCAAACTCCAGATGCAATTTTAATTTCTGACAGAAATCGATCAGAAGATATTAAGTTTTTGGTAGAAAATCTTAGACGCTCAAATCCAAAAGCTATTGAAGAGAATGTTACTATTTATAGGCCATGGGGATCTTATAAGGTACTATCAGAAAATGAAAATTTCAAGGTAAAACGTATTATTGTAAAACCAAAATCTAAACTTTCACTTCAAATGCATAAGTATCGCTCAGAACATTGGGTGGTAGTATCAGGAACTGCTACTATTATTAATAATAATAACGAAAAATCTAAGCTAAAAATGAATGAATCTACTTATATACCAAAAGAACAAAAGCATAGGTTAATGAACGATACCGATAGTGATCTAATTATTATTGAGGTTCAATGCGGAGAGTATGTGGGTGAAGACGATATTTTAAGATTTGATGATTTTTATGGAAGGGAAACTGATGGGTAAAATAGCATTAATTACAGGTGTAACAGGTCAAGACGGAGCTTATTTATCAGAATTTTTACTTGACAAAGGCTATCAAGTTCATGGAATCAAAAGACGAAGTTCAATGTTCAATACAGCAAGAATTGACCATTTGGTTACTAACTCCAGTAAGCAGGAAATTCCGTTCTTTCTCCACCATGGAGACATGACAGACTCTTCAAGCTTAATACATATAATACAAAAAATTAAACCCGATGAGATATATAATTTGGCTGCGCAAAGTCATGTTCAAGTTTCATTTGAGGAACCAGAATATACGGCAAATTCAGACGCCTTAGGACCCCTTAGAATTTTGGAAGCAATTAGAATTCTAGGATTAGAAAATAAGACTAAATTTTATCAAGCATCAACATCTGAAATGTATGGATTGGTTCAGGAAACACCACAGACTGAAAAAACACCATTTTACCCGAGAAGTCCTTATGCAGTTGCAAAACTTTATGCGTATTGGATTACTATAAATTATCGAGAAGCCTATGACATCTTTGCCTGTAATGGAATTTTATTTAACCACGAAAGTCCTGTTCGGGGAGAAACTTTTGTAACAAGAAAGATAACAATGGCATTAGCAAGAATAAAGCTTGGACTTCAGGACTGTTTATTTTTAGGCAATATGAATGCACTCAGAGATTGGGGACATGCAAAAGATTTTATTGAGATGATGTGGCTAATGATGCAGCAAGAAAAGCCTGATGATTATGTTATCGCTACTGGCTCACAATATAGCGTTAGAGATTTTGTAAATGCAGCTGCAAAAAAGTTAGATATTGATATTGATTGGAAGGGGGAGGGTGAAAAAGAAAAGGGTTATGACTCCTCGGGTAAGTGTATTGTTGCTGTAGATCCTTTATATTTTAGACCTACAGAAGTGGAAACCTTATTAGGGGATGCTCGTAAAGCAAAGGAAAAATTGGGCTGGCAGCCTAAAATAAGCTTTGATGATTTGGTTGGTGAAATGGTAAAAGAAGACTTAAACCATGCAAAGGAAGATCAATTATTAAAAAAACATGGTTTTTGGAAAAAAACATTATGAGTTCTAAGCATCAATTAGCAACAAGCTCTTGGGGTGATGGTGAAATTAGCGCTATGAATGATGTTATAGCTGAAGGTAATTTTACTATGGGTAAAAGAGTGAAACTATTCGAAAAAAAATTCGCTCAATTTATAGAGGCTAAACATTGTGTAATGGTAAATTCCGGTTCTTCAGCAAATTTATTAATGATTGCTGCTCTTTTTTATTCAAAACAATCAAGTCTAAGGCTTAAGCGTGGAGATGAAATTATTGTCCCAGCTGTATCATGGAGCACAACATACTTCCCTCTATACCAGTACGGATTAAAAATAAAGTTTGTCGATATAGACTTAGAAACATTAAATTATGATTTATCTAAATTAGAAACTGCTATTTCTAAAAAAACTCGTGCAATCATGGCAGTAAACCTTCTCGGTAACTCAAATGACTTTGACCATATCTTTAACTTAATTTCTGGAAAAGATATTCTTTTAGTTGAAGATAATTGTGAGTCGATGGGTGCAGAATTCTCAAATAAGAAGACGGGAACCTTTGGTGTGATGGGTACATTTAGTACTTTCTTTAGCCATCATATTTCAACAATGGAAGGCGGAATTGTAGCAACGGATAATGACGAGTTATATCATATCCTTCTATCATTAAGAGCTCATGGTTGGACAAGAGATTTACCAACTAATAATTTAGTTTGCTCTGAAAAGCATAATGAATCATTAAAAGAAGATTTCCGCTTTGTTTTGCCAGGATATAATGTCAGACCGCTGGAACTTCAAGGAGCTGTTGGTATAGAACAGATTAAAAAATTACCTATGATAATTTCTGGACGTCAAAAAAATGCAATCTTATTTAGAAAAATTTTAACAAACCATTCAGATTTAATTATCCAGAAAGAGGTAGGAAAAAGTTCTTGGTTCGGTTTTAGCTTAGTAATAAGACCTAAAAGTAAATTAGATCGTGCATTTTTAGCAAAAAAATTATCTTCTTTAGGTTTTGAATACAGACCGATAGTTACAGGTAATTTTGCTAAAAATGAAGTTACGAAGTACTTTGATTCAGAGGTGCATGGCGAACTTAAAAATGCTGATTATATTGATAAGAATGGATTATTTATTGGTAATCATCATTATCCAATGTCAGATGCTTTTTTAGCTCTTGGAGAAATTTAGATTAATTAGGAAATAAAGTATTGATAGTATAAAAAATAACAAAAAAGGATTTTGGAAATGAATCATAACTCTAAAATATATGTTGCTGGACATAATGGCTTGGCAGGCTCAGCAATATTAACTAATTTGAAAAAAGCTGGGTTTAAAAATATTATTTTAAAAAGTCATGATGAGTTGGATTTAACTGATCAGCTGACAACTTCAAATTTCTTTAAAACTGAAAAACCAGAATATGTTTTTTTGGCAGCAGGGAAGGTTGGTGGTATTTATGCAAATACTTTGTACCCAGCAGATTTTATTTATCAAAATATCGCCATTCAATCAAATGTTATTCATCAATCATACCTTCGAGGTGTCAAAAGATTACTCTTTTTGGGATCGAGCTGTATTTATCCAAGAGATTGTAAGCAGCCAATAAAGGAAGAATATATATTGTCTGGCCCTCTAGAGAAATCAAATAGCCCATACGCTCTTGCAAAAATTTCAGGTATTGAAATGTGTTCAAGTTATAACCGACAATACAAAACAAAATATTTGGCGGTAATGCCTACTAATCTTTATGGACCTGGAGATAATTATGACCTTCAAAGTGGGCATGTTATTGCTGCTTTAATTAGGAAATTTTCTGAAGCAACAAAATCTAATGCTAAAAGTATAGGTGTGTGGGGCTCTGGCAAACCTAAGCGTGAATTTTTATCTAGTACTGACCTAGCTGAAGCGTGCGTTTTTTTAATGAATCTTGTCGATCAAAAATTTAACTCTCTCCTCCAAGATGATTCAAGTGAAAATTCTTATCCTATAGTCAATATTGGAGCTGGAGAGGATATTAGTATTAAAGACCTAAGTTTACTTATTGCTAAGATTTCTGGATTTAAAGGAGAAGTAATTTTTGATAAAACTAAACTTGATGGCACTCCAAGAAAGTTATTGAATGTCGACATTCTTACCCAATTAGGATGGACGCCTAATATTTCAATCTCTGATGGTATAAGACAAGCTTTAAAGGATTTTGAACACTCTTGATTTTGTATTTATTCGAGTAAAAAAACTATATTTAATGGACCTGATATACAGCTCAGTAACAAGTCATTACACTATTTCTAAAATAGATAAAATATCTGTGACAACTCAATTTGAACCTTATTTATATTATATTGCTGTCCTTATAGGGTTAATATTGATTTTTGGAATTTTGCTTTTGATTGCTTATAAAGCTACCAGAAAGAAAAGAAAAAGACATATAAATTAATTTTATTATTGAAAAACCTTATATAATTATGTCTAAAGTAATTATAAATATAAAATTAAATAAGTATAAATAGGGTCAAGATGAAGCTAAACCAATTCGATTATTTAAAAAAAGAATTTCCAAGCACATACAAAAAAATGGTCTTGGAGCATAAAGCAGTGAATAAGGTACTATCATTTTGCGATAAAAATAATCAATATTTTTTATTTACAGGAATGTTTTCCGAAGTCAATGACGGTAAGGGAATTTCTGAAGAGTTAGAGACTTATCTGGTTAATTTTTTAGTCAAAAAATATGATGCTACAGCATTTGCAAGGGCTGCAGCATATGCGCTTGAAGATCAAACAACTTTTATTGGTTTTGATTTTGTGAGTATCGATAATGATGTATGGGCACAACAAAATATTTTTCATATCGATGAGGGAGGAAAAGTTATTGATGTGGATGACGAGTTCAGTAATAGTAGTGATGCAAACAATATATGCCCGTTAGTAAGTTCTTATTTTGAAGGCATAGACTTTCCAGATGACACCAAAGAATATTTAAACAACCTTTTTGAACAAGTGATGCCAAGCCTTCATAAAATCAAATTAAAGGATTAATTTATTTAGCCCACGGGCGATTGCATCTGAACATTGAAAATGTAGCTTTTCCAGGTTCTAGAGATTTATTTTTCATAATTGTATTTGCTCTAACTGAAACTGCACTATTCTGAGCCAACTGCAATAAATCTCTATTAATGTTTTCTTCACTTCTTTCAACATAAGCAATTTCTGCAAGAACACTTACATCAACCGTCCCTCTTGAGAGGCATCCTGTCGGCTTTTCTTTTACCAATAATACTTTATCTGCTCCATCTTTAAGATCTATATATTTAGAACATCCAGCTATTAATAAAAAAGATAAAGTTATTAATACACTATTTATAATTAGTTTTTTTATACCCATTATCAAATTGCTCCTATTTCATCTATCGATTTGTTTTCAATGTCTTTTTAATTTATTTTTCTTTTATAGTATCTAGTGATGTTTTTTTATTTTCGCTTGGATCTTTAATAGTCCTTAAATAGTCTTGATGTTGGATAAAAAACTCTACGTTATATGTTTCTTTTATATCTTCGGATAAGACATATGTTGGAACTACTACCTGCTTGCCTTTCTGCCAATTTCCAGGGGTGGTTATATTGTATTCTTTAGCCATCTGAAGGGCATCAATTATTCGAATAATTTCATCGAAGTTTCTACCAATATTTTTAGGATAAGATAGAATCGCTTGAATTTTTTTATCTGGATCAATTATAAAAACAGACCTGATTGTAGATTTATTAGCCTCTCCAAAAACACCTTTTTGGTCAGCTTTTGGGTGATACATTCCATAAGTAGTGGCTATCTTTAATTTTTTGTCTGCAAGAATTGGGTAATTAAGATCAGGTCTTTCTAGGCCTGTTACTATCGTATCTTTTTTATTTACCCTAATTAAATTTTTATATCTATCAATATGAGATACCCACTCTTGGTGATCTTCTAAACTGTCTGCACTTAAGGTGATAATTTTTGTTCCCCTTTTTTTAAATTCTGGCTGAAGAAATGCAAGCTCAGCTAATTCAGTTGTGCAGATGGGAGTAAAGTCTCCAGGGTGAGAAAATAAAATAGTCCAGTTATTATCAATCCATTCGTGGAAGTTGATTTCTCCTTTAGTTGATTGAGCAATAAAATTAGGTGCTTTATCTCCAATTTGAAGTGCATTAATAGCACCAGAATAAATAAGGATAAAAACCCAATATAGCTTTCTAATTGTATTCATTAAATTTACCTTGTTAACTCGTCTCTTGTTGAAGCGAATGCTGAAATAGCTTTATCTAAATCATCCTCGTTGTGAGCCGCAGAGATTTGCGTCCTAATCCTTGCTTTGTCTTTAGGAACAACGGGAAAGAAAAATCCTATTGCGTATATACCTTTTAATAATAACTTCTTACTCATTTCTTGTGCTAAGTTCGCATCTCCCAACATTACAGGTACGATAGGATGATCACCATCATCAACAGCAAAACCAGCTTTTTGCATACCTTTTCTAAAGTAATGCGTATTATGCTCTAGACGATCTCTTAATTCCGTATTACTGCCTATCATCTCAAGAGCTTTGAGTGTTGCAGCACATATTGAAGGAGCTAAAGTATTTGAAAATAAATAAGGCCTCGATCTTTGTCTAAGCATATCGATAATTTCTTTTCTTCCTGAAGTGAATCCTCCAGACCCTCCGCCCAATGCTTTACCGAATGTGCTAGTAATAATATCTACTCGATCTATTACACCTCGATATTCGTGAACACCACGACCTGTCTTACCCATAAAACCTGTTGCGTGACAATCATCATGATGAACCATTGCATCAAATTCATCAGCGAGATCACAAATCTTGTCCA
>MDSY01120744.1_pt1 | contig 20172 bp, 19 predicted proteins | sample 811131 | NCBI WGS metagenome assembly MDSY01 (sample SAMN05326643, study PRJNA326480) | marine metagenome | isolation source: seawater | place: Atlantic Ocean: South West | collected 2010
TTGTATCATTTGCTTCTGTTGTATCATTTGCTTCTGTTGTATCATTTGCTTCGGTTGTATCATTTGCTTCTGTTGTATCATTTGCTTCTGTTGTATCATTTGCTTCTGTTGTATCAACATCGCATTCTTCTTCAGTATCTTGTTCATTGTTTAAATCTGCATCTACTTTATCTTTTTCGACATCTTGGTCATTATTTAAATCTGCTACAGGAGGTTCTGCTACAGGAGGTATAACTCGTGGCATCTTAAAATCAGGAAGTCCAAGATGGTCTTTCATTGCAATATAATAATCTTGAACTACTTTTTTTTTAGAAAACATTGGAGTTGCAAACATACTACACATTTGTCCATATTGTTGAACATCGTTAATTATATCAGAAGGAGATATTACTTTAGAACCACCTACTCGAGTTGCTTTAAGATATTTTCTAAAAAGTTTCTTATCAACTAATTTTTTTTCTTGTTTCATTTTATTATTATACTTTTTTTGACCGTTTCTCATATTATTAATACGATCTCGTAGACGCATTTTTAACTCAACACGCTTGGCTTCTTTTTGTGTCATTAAGTTAATAGTAATAGTTGATTCTAATTTTTTTATAGTATAAGCATATCCTTCTTTAAGATAGTCATTAACTTTTATTTTCTTATAATCTTCTTCTGTAGTACATTTAATCAGTTCTGACTTAAATTTTTCTATTTTTTCATTTGATTGAAAATAAGACATATTACCTTTGATAACGATTTCCATTATAATAATAAAGAAATTAGTTTTAAAATCAATTTTTTCTTACTTTTTTTTTTATTATAGTTAATAATGGAAATAAGTTTTAGAATACAATATATTATAGCATTTATTTTAACTGTTATAACAGTTTTATTTAGTTTTTTCAAATTAGTTGAAGATAAAACAACTTTTTTTAGTTTATCAACTCAAGGACGCTTATATTTTTCAAGTATAATTATAAATATGATATTTTTAAGTATAGTAATAATTTATTCAATTCTCTATTGTTTTTGGACAACAATAACTTGTTGTTGGAGAAGTAAATCTAGTTCAGCGACACCATTCTCTTGTTGGAATGCATTTTTTTCTTTATTATTCATGTGTGCAAATGGGTATATTTTATATTCACTTTATGTTTATCCTTTGGTTTTACCACATGTATTAGAATATGTTGGTAATATAATGTTAATATATATAGGTTTAATCATTTTTGAAGGAATATTATTTAGTTTTATTAGATGTTGTGTAAATAATTCAGGAAATAAAAGAAAATTTTTACCAAATAAAGAAACACAAGATTTCAATCAAATTGTTTAAAAATATTGATTTTTAATAAATTTAATATATCAATGTCAACCCAAACTAAAAGTAAAATTTTTTTTGATAAAATTCATGGATATATTAAAGTAGACCCACTCGCTCTATCAATTATAGATACTATTGAATTTCAACGACTGAGATTTATAAAACAAACAGGTATATTAAACTATGTATTTCCAACTGCAGAACATACGCGTTTTGAACATAGCATTGGTACATATTATTTATCCCAATTAATTTTGAATTGTTTAAAAGTTAATCAAAATGAAATAAGTATCACATCCTCAATCGAAAAAGTAGTAACTATTGCTGCATTATGTCACGATTTAGGCCATGTTATTTTTTCTCATTTATTTGATGATTTATTTTTGAAAGATTCAGATAATCCTCTTTCAATTCATGAGAATAGATCAGTTTTTATATTATCGAATATTATTAAAAAATATAATATTCAAATAAGTCACGATGAATTAACCGTGATAAAAGATTTAATTAATCCATCTGAATCTAATTATGATCTATGGGATGAAAAATTTAAAAAAGGAAAATGGATTTTTGAAATTGTTTCTAATAATTATTGTCATTTAGATGTTGATAAATTTGATTATATTGTAAGAGATAGTAATAGCATCGGTTTATCTTATAATATAGATTATAGTAGGATTATTCAACAAGCAACTATATTAGAAGGACTTGATGGAAAATATCATATACATTATCCAATTCAAGCATTAGATGATATTAAGGAAGTATTTTATACCCGATATAGATTACATAAAAATATATATAATCATAAAGCAGTTAAAGGAATTGAAATATATATAATAAAAATTTTAGAGGAATTAGATAAAATCTTAAATATAAGAGAGTGGATATGTGATCAAAATAAAGTTTTGGAATTACTAGATCCATTAATTATCAGTAATTTAAATAACCCAGTTATTAAATTCTATTATGATAAAATAATTAGGAGAGAATTTCCAAAATTATCTCAAGAGTTTGTAGACAAAGAATATTTTAAGGAACATGTTTCGCAAGTTGGAAAAAACGAAATTATTATGAAATTTAAAATAGGACTAATAAATAAAAAAGAAAATCCTTTAGATTTAGTACCTTTTTATAGTGTTAAAGATAATAAACCTAAAAGTGTAATAAATACAAGTATACCACAAATGATGTATGGTAATAAAAAAATTTCTGAAGAGCATTTGGAATTTATAACTAGAATTTATAGAGATTAAAAATATTTATCACCATGTAATATTTTTCTAAGTCTGCCATTTTTTCGCATCCATTTTTGTTTACATCGTTTTTTTATTCGTCTTCTTTTTTTTAAAACTTCATCAAAAGATAAGTTTCGTCTTCTTCTTCTTTTCATATTTCTTCTAACGCGACTAAAAGGTTGGTGATTATTAGTATAATTATCTTGAGTTATATAAGTGTCTTCAATGGAAAATGGGATGTCTGGAGCAATATATACAGAGGGGTTTGGTATTTCAATTGGGTGTCTACAAAAAGGGCATGTGCTTTGAATTAATTTATTATAACAATTAAAACAAAGTTTATGATTGCAGACCAGCGTTTTGAATAATTTATCTGTTTTGTGCTCATAACATATATGACATTCTGAATTTCCCTCCATTATATAGACTGATATTTTAAAAAAAATCTCAATTATTTAAATGTCATATTATGAAATAAAAAATAAACTAAATAATTTTATTGCTGAGAATAAATTTAAATCTAAAAATAGTTTCGTTTATTCTTGGACAATTTTATTAATTTCATATCATCATGACGATTATGATAAAATTAAACAAATATTTTATTATTTAAATTCATTATCAGAAGATAAATTAGATACACTTGAAATTTTAATAAAAAAAAACGATTTATTTTATGATAAAATTATTATTGATATACTTTATAAGATTAAAGAAAAAGAATGTCAATTTGAATTAATGGATTTTTTCATAGAAACTTTAATGATGATATATACATCAAAACAAAAATTAAATATATATTTTTTTATTTTTTATTTAAAAATAAATGCAAATACAAAAAAAATAGAAGCTTTAAAAAATTTATTAGAATTTAATAGTATAATTACCAAATTTATAAAATAATTCATTTTGTGAATAGATTCAACAATTATTTTTTGATATATTAAAAATTTCAATAAATATATTTAGTAATACACCTGTTATAAAAAATACTAAATTTATTCCAAATGGTTTATCTTCTTTATAATTTTTAAAAGTTAAATTAAATGCCATGATACTTATTAAATATGTAATAATTCCCATAACTGTTGATTCACCTAATATTTTTATAATATTAATTTTAAATATGTTTTTCATTATTTAAAATTTAGAATAAAAATAATCTTAAACATTAATATCTTAAACATTTAATTCTTTAATAGCAACTGATTCTTCAATATCCGAGTCTTCATCATCTTCGTCATGAGCTTTAAATATAATACCATTGTAATATCCTCTTTCTCCTTTTTGATCTAACTTGTTATTAAAAAATTCAATTATCTTATGTTTTTTGTCAATACATTTTCTCATATGCTCTTCTTGATACCATTCTTTAAATCTTTTCCAAATAGTTTCTACACGCAGTTTATTCTTTTTTATTTCTGTTATGTCAATAAATTCTTCAAAGAATTGTGTGTAATGATCATTTTCTGATTTATATTTACTAGTTCTTACTTTTACTGCATCTGGTTCAATCAATCCATTTTTTTTATATTCATTAAGATATACATGCACCAAATATGATAATAAGTATGGTGCCCAATCATCCATTTTATGACTTATACTATCATCAATCGGATACTCATGTTTGTCTGTACGACATTTATCATCTGGTTTATTAACGAATTTACTATTAAATCCGATAACACGGAGACGTCTCCAAGTACCATCTGTATTATCTTTTACATTTGGTAAATCATTACATGCCATAAAATATTTCATTTGAGGATTAAATTGAATATTACTTTGATGTAAACGTCTTGCAGTAATTGTATCATTTCCTGCAGTTAATTGTTTCATAACACTTGCATTAAATGTTTCATTATTATCTGGTTCTTGAAAAACACCACATCTTCTACCCTTAATATTAACTAAATCTTCATTTGCTTGACCTGCATTATTACTTTTACGAGTAAGTAATTCAATACGAGGTGCTTGAAAATAATCACCAAGTGCATGTTTTACCAAATCAAACGTTACACTTTTACCATTACTACCACACCCTGTACAAATAAATAATTTTTGATCTTTATTTTCTCCATTTAAACAACTAGCTAACGCATTTAAGAAATATTTTCTAACAGATGTAGTAAAAAGTACTTTTTCAAAGAAATCTATTAGTTCTTTACTTTCTTTATAATAAGGATTATACGGAATATAGTTAATATTAGTACTCATTGACATATAATCATCTGGTCTACCTGGACGTAATTTACCAACTTGAAGATCAAATACACCATTTTCACAACCAATTAAATGTTTATTAACTTCATCTAATTTTTCATTAAACTTTGGGTCATACATTAATATTGCAAGATTTTTCATAATATTTTCTCTGTAATGAGTGCTATTTAATGAAGTAATAATTTTACGAATAGCTTCATGTTGTCGAAGATATTCATTTCTTTCTAATCCAGTACTATCTCTGAATTTTTCATTAACTTCATCTGCTAGTTTTGACCATTCATTAGCAAATTCTTCTGGAAGTAATCGTTGAATTATATAACCACCTGGAATTCTAATCCACCTATGTTTATACTGATTAAATTCCCACCACTCTTTTTTATTTTCAACATTTGAACAAACAAATCTATTTTTATACATTTCATAAAAAGTTTTTGCTATTTGATAATCTTTTCCTTCTAAACTTTCATTTGCTGATTTTTGAAATCTATTGTCATAGTATTTAGCATATTCAAGCGGTGAATCATTATTTGCCCAATATCTTAGAGTTCTAATTGAAAGATTTTTCTTTTTCATTTTTGACCAATGTTGTTTAATATCATATTCTCCTTGAAAAGTTCCTGGAGTAATATCATCACCACGTCTAGAAAAATCTAAAAAAGAATCATATAACGCTGGGTCAATATTATATAGACACCAACCAACACGAATCCATTCGTGATAATTAATTGCTCTTGATGAATCTAACATACCTACTAATTCACGTGCTTCAGAAACTTCATTTTCTTTTCCTTCAACAACTGTCATATTACAATAGTCTTTAACTAACTCGTTATTAATTCCCAAAGACTTGTATTCAATGTCAACTGATTTTTTATTATAATTTTTATTTAGTAATATTTCATAATCATCTGAATGATGTTTTCTTCGAACAGAAAACATATTGACATAATCATATACAGATGGTTCTTCATCTTGAAAAATAGATGTAGTGTCAATATTTTCAGCCATACTATTATAACAAATAGTATAATCGTAATAATATTTACTATTTGGTTTTTTTGAACCAAAAAGCATAATATTATTTCTTTCAACAACTGCAATATCAATAATATCTTCTACTGGATTGTCATATTTTTTAAATAACCCTAATTTTTTGGAATTACATACAACATAATTTCTAATAAGATGTCGTACTTTACTATTTACAATTAAGTTTGGAAATAGAAAATGAATTCCATTTCCCCAATAAGGTTTTTTATCTTCTAATCCTTCTTTTTCAAAAACACAGCAAATAAGATGATCATCTTCTACATCTAAATATTTTTTTGAACCTTCTTGATATAATTTAACTAAACTTTCAACTAATGAATTATCATATAATAATCCATCTTCAATTCCATGTTTATCCATTGATAATTTTAGATCTATATCAACATATACTGGGCTAATTTCTTTTGGTTTCTCAGTTAATGTTATTGGTTGATTTCCAGGTATTCCATATTTAACAACGTTTGAATAAGCTTTTAATAATTTTTTGTATTGTTTATCTTCTGTAAAATATTTTCCATTACACCATCCCCAAGAAGTATGAGTAGCTACACTACCGCTACTAACTGAAGTATCATTTAAATGCTTTGACAATTTCTTTCTAAATTTCTCTTTTTTGTTAACATTGTCAGTTTGATATTTGCCATTTCTAAAAATCATTATTAATATAAAAAAGATTTTTTTAAATATTTTTTTCAACTTTTTTGAAATTTATTCGATACACTACGTGTATGTATGGTATTACCGGCTTATATATACATAATATAGATAGAATGTTGTATAATATACGATGGTATATTATATAATAGGCTTGTTTATTATTTTTTTAATAAAAGACGTTTAAATAATATTAATTATACATATATAATGTCAAATATTAAAAAACCTATATTAAGAATTGTTAGAGATATTATGGAATTAATTAATGATCCAGTTGATGGAATTGAAATTAAAATGAATAAAGAAAATATATATAATCAAACGGCAATGATTGTTGGCCCAAAAGATACTCCATATTTTGGAGGATTTTATTTTTTTGATATAAAATTCCCAACTAATTATCCAACCAAACCGCCCACCGTTTTTATGAAAACAATAGATGGAAATGTAAGGTTTAATCCTAATTTATATGAGAATGGTAAAGTTTGTTTATCAATTTTAGGAACATGGAGTGGACCTTCGTGGAGATCAATAATGACTCTTAAAACAATTTTAATTTCTATTCAATCATTAATGAATGATTTTCCTATCACAAATGAACCTGGATATGAAAATACTGATAGAAATTCTAGTTTAAATATAGATTATAATTGTTATATTACATACCATAATTATAGGTTAGCGATTATTGATACACTGTCTTCAAAAAAAAATTTTAGATCAGAATATAAATTATTCAAAAAAGAAATTGATAAATATATTAATAAAAATATAGCAAGTTTATTTAATAATTTACAAAGTTATAAATTAATATATGGAAAAGACAGTATTAATAAAATAGTTTATTTTTTAAAAAATAAAAATGATTATGATTTTATAAAATTATCTAAAAGATTTAATAGAAAATTTATAAAATATTTAAAAAAACACAAAATAATTAAAAATATTGAAAATAACAATATAATTTAATAATCGTTTTAAAATAATTTATGATAGATTAATATATTATAATTTACACGACAATAATATTCTCCAAAAATCTAAAAAAGATGAAATGCAGAATAGGATCTACTTCATTGTTTCTAATCTCTCCCATATGTATTTTGGAATAAATTTTTTATATTCATCTACATTATTAACTTTTTTAAAATGTATATATTTATTAGTATTTAAATATACTTGTTTTCTATCTATTGATATATTATTATAACCATCAGTAAATAATCCATATTTCCACATTGTATCATCATAATAAATATTATTTGATAGATTTTTAATACTAATATTATTAATTTTCATCACACTTTCTCTTAAATATTTATCTATTGATTTATTTTTGTAACACGGTATAATTTTCTTTATATCTTCTATTCGAAAAGCCATATTTACATGATTTTGTTTATATGTACTTAAATTAAATCTTTTTTTTTGAATGTTATCGTATATTTTCCCATTATAAATTGCCATTTTTTTATTAGTAATATTGTAAAATATTCCTTTAGTTTGAGTAGTTAATAAATAATTTTTATTATTAAAATGTTCATATTTATTTTTTAAAATATTATATGGTGAATAATCATCTGAACTTTGAATATAATATATTTTTGATGTTTGGGATGCCAATTTTGCGATATTAATATGTTTATTGATTAATAAATATTTTTCTTTAAATATCCCTTCCTTCTCTCCATCCAAAATGGGGTCTATTGATTCATGATATATTCTAACACAACCTGGTAATTTATTAATATATGATTTAATAATATCTCTTGATAATTTATATTCTTCTAAACAAATTAATTCCCAATTAAAGTTAATATCTGTTTGATTTTTTAAAGATTCTAAAGCAAGCCATATTATCTTTTCAGCATTTAATGTTGGTAAAGAAACGGTCAATTCAATATTTCCTTCATAATCTTTTTTTTTCCACTCATATACTTTATTTTTTATTTTACCAGAAAAAAGGAAAATAACTTTATTTTTCTTTTCATCACCTATATAGAATTTTTTTATTTCATTAATTTCTAATAAATGACTATATCTCTGTTTAATCTCTTTTTCACTTTTGTATATTCTAACATGACCATTAGACATATAATTCGGGACTGAAAAAATATATTCTCTATCAGGTGTTAGCTTTTCTATTAATTCAATATCATTATTTATATGTTCCAAAACTTCTAAACATAGGTACATGCTATTAACCGAATCTTTTCTATGAGTCATTGAATTAAAATCTAAAATATTAAAATTATTTTTGGGTTTTTTTTTATTTTTATTGGCATATTCAATAGCATATGCACTAAAATCATATCCCATATATTCATTATTTATATCTTTATTAGAAATGTATCTAGAAAATTGTCCGTTTCCACAACCTAAATCAATTAATATATTGTTTTTATATTTTGTTTTAATCAAATCAACTATATAATTCCAAATATGAGAATATGTGATAACATTTTCATCATCAGACAAATATATCTGATTCCATTCTCCCTTTCTATATATTTCATCATAAAATGTATTATTTTTTTCTGTATTCATATATATATATATATATATATTATAATATTTTTATTTTTTATACATATAGTTAATTATGGGCATAATTTCTGTTTCCGAACTCATCAATTGTACCTATTTTTTTTCCAGGATTTCCTACCATAATACTGTATGGTTCAACATCTTTGCATATAACTGTACCAGCACCTATTAAAGAATATTTACCTAATTTATTACCACATACTATTGTACAATTCGCTCCCAACGTAACACCAGTTTCTATTTTAGTTTTAATATAATTACCGTTCTTACTATACTTACATCGAGGATTAATGTCGTTAGTTAATACACATGATGGGCCAAAAAATACGTAATCTTCTGCTTCAACCCCCGAATAAATACTGACATTATTTTGTACTTTACAGTTATCTCCTAGTATTACACCATTACCAATATAAACATTTTGTCCAATACTACAATTCTTTCCTATTATAGCTCCACTACATATGTGGCTAAAATGCCAAATTTTAGTTCCATTACCTATTTCTACCATATCATCTATTATTGAAGATGGGTGAATATAATAATTATTTTTTATTATAATTTCCTTATTATTATCTAAACTTTGCTGTAAATAATTTAGAACTTTTAATACTCTTAACCCTTCTTCTCCATCTGTTAAAGGTCTTTTTCTTTTTAGACAACATTCAATAAAATGTTCACATTCATTCAATAGAGGAGATTTACTTGAATCTACCTCTATTAACTGTTCATTATTTTTTATTGCTATTGGAACTGAATGGTCGTATAAATTTATATATTCTGGATAATATTTAATTTTACCAGATTTTAGTGTATCATCAAATAATATCATACCTTTATCACCTATTATCGATAATTTTTGTTCTTTGTATGGATTTAACCAATTTACATTTATGTTTATATATATATCATCATACTTTAGTATCGAATTAGTTATATCATGAACACCTTTTGTAATACATGATTTACCAGAACATAATACTGAATTTGGTAATTTATTATCACATAAATTTAATATTATTGATATATCATGTGGTGCAAATGACCATAATACATTTTCTTGTTTTCTAAATTTACCTAAATTTAATCTATTAGAAATAATATTTTTAATTTTTCCAATTTTACCTTTTTTAATTATTTCTTTAATTTTATCAATACATGGATGATAATGCAATAAGTGACCTACCATTAATATCTTATTTTTTTCTTTAGCTAATTCAATTAATTCTTCTGCTTCTTTAATGTCTAAAGTTATTGGCTTTTCTACATAAACATCTTTGTTAGCTAAAAGAGACATTTTAGCAAATTTATAATGTAATTCCGCAGGTAAAGATATGCAAATTGCAGTTATTTTTTCATCATTTAATATATCTTTAAAATCATTTGTTGTTCTAATATTCGGATATTTTTTATTATATTCTTTAATTAAATTTATATCAAGATCGCATATTATATCTAATACTTTGCAGTTATTAAAATCTCTTACTAAATTTTTTCCCCAATAACCTCCACCTATTAAAGCGAGTTTCATTATATATATATATATATAGATATTAATAATAATGATTTTACCTATACAAATGTATGATCCTAAAAGAGAATATCAATCAAATAAAAATAAAATAAATAATGCTATACAAAATGTATTAAATCATGGACTATTTATTAATGGACCTGAAATTAAACAACTTGAATCAAAACTATCTCAGTTTACTAATACTAAACATTGTATCTGTGTATCTAATGGGACAGATGCCCTAAAAATATCTCTATTAGCTTTAGATATACAGCCAAATGATGAAGTTATAACTGTTGCGCATTCTTGGATTAGTACTGTAGAAGTAATATCAATAATTAATGCAAAACCAGTTTTTGTTGATATTGATAATAAAACATTTAATATGGATGATAATAAATTAGAAGAAAAAATTACTGATAAAACAAAAGCTATAATAATTGTTAGCCTATATGGACAAATTCCAAATATCAATGAAATAAATGAAATTGCCAATAAATTTAATTTACCCGTAATTGAAGACGGTGCACAAAGTTTTGGTGCATTGTATAACGGTAAAAGAAGTTGTTCATTAACAACTATTGGCACTACCAGTTTTTTTCCTTCAAAACCATTAGGTTGTTATGGAGATGGAGGGGCATGTTTTACAAATGATGATGAGTTAGCAGCTAAAATAAGGGCAATTAAGAATCATGGTTGTATAAAAAGATTTCATCATAAATATATAGGATTAAATGGAAGATTAGATACAATACAAGCAGCAATTTTAAATATTAAATTTGATTATTTTGAAGATACATTAAAAAAAAGAAATAATTGTGCTAATTATTATTCTGAAAATTTAAAATTCTTAGAAGATAAAAGTTTATTAAAATTACCTATAGTAAAAGAAAATTCTACCAGTTCATGGGCCCAATATTCTATACTTGCAAAATCAAAGATAGAAAGGGATAATATTGTTGATTTTTTAAAAGAAAATAAAGTTAATGTTGCAATTTTTTATCCAAAACCATTACATTTACAAGAATGTTTCAATTATCTAAATTATAAAAAAAACGATTTACCAGTTACTGAAAATGTATGTGATACGATATTTAATTTACCTTGTTATGCTGAGTTAACAAATGAAGAACAAGATTATATTATTAGTATTTTGGTTAAATATTTCAATTAATTTTGTAATTTTATTTTATAAACAGATATTTAAAAATGTAATTATTTTATAGTTCAAAAACTTATAAAATAATCTTATAACTAATATATGCTTTGTATTATTATTGGAACTAGACCACAAATTTTAAAATGTTTCTCACTTATTGAAGAATTAAAAAAAAAAAATATAAAATATATTTTAGTTCATACACAGCAACATTATGATTGTTCTCTTTCTAAAAATAACTTTACATGTTTAGATATGGATGAACCAGATTATTATTTAAATTTAAAAGGAAATACATCAATTGAAAAAATATCTAATATGATGATACAACTTGAAAAAATAATTATAAATAAAAAAATCAATAATATTATTGTTTTTGGAGACTGTGATACTACATTTGCTGGTGCGTTTGTCGCTAAAAAATTGGACAAATATTTAATTCATATAGAATCTGGAATGCGTTCTCGTAATATGAATATGCCCGAGGAAATAAATAGAATTTTAACTGACCATATTTCTAATCTTTTATTTTGTTCTGACACACAATCTATAAAAAATCTTAGAGATGAAAATATTAAAAATAACTTATATTACGTAGGTAATCTTCAAATAGATTTATTAAAAAATAAATTTAAATCTGTTAGAATTTTTGAAAAAATGACCAAATTAAATATTAAAAATAATGAATTTATTTTAATGACAATACATAGAAAAAATAATTCTAATAGAGATTTTTTTATAAAATTATTTAATCAAATTAAAACTCTTGATTCAACTATAATATTTGTTAGACATCCTCGAACAAAAGATATATTGAAAAAAATTAATATTCCAAATAATATAATAATTTTGGAACCTCTTGAATACTTAAATATGGTTTATTTAATGCGTGAATGTAAATGTATAATAACAGATTCAGGTGGTATTCAGGAAGAAGCACATTTTTTAAAAAAAAAGTGTATAATAATTAGAAAGGAAACTGAGTGGATAAATGCTTTAGAATGTGGTAATAATATATTATATAATTTTGAAACTCCATTGAAAGAATTTATAGAAGATTTTTTAAAATATAAAACTATCTGTAATCATATACATATTAATTCTGCTGAAAAAATAGTAAATATATTATTGAAAAAATTGTTTTGAAAGTGATGTTTCATAATCATTGAATGTATTAAAATTATAATTAAAATTATATTTTTCTTTTATTTTATCTAATTTTTTTTCTGTTAGTTTAGATAGGTCTTTAAAACATTCGCCCAGATTATTATTTTCAATTATTTCTCGATATGATTTTACATCATTGCAAATTATAGGTAATTTTGCAAATGTGTAATCATATAATTTATTAGGTTCTGATATATTTATATACCAACTGTCATCCATATTTAGGTTAAAAGTAATTAAACCAAAGTCATATTGGGAAATTTCAGGTATTAACAGATGAACTGGACATCTTTCATGATATATTATATTTTTTTTTTGAGGATAGTCGTCGCATAAATGATTTGTAGGGTATACATGTAAACAAATAAAATCTTTTTGAGTTATTTGATCAAATGAATCAAATAAATTTCGGTGATGTATTTCTATTTTTTTTGTAACACCTCCAACATATACTATATGATACTTGGAATCTTTTTCCGACAGTTTTTCTTTAAAATTATTTTTATTTATCCATTCTCTAAAATTTGTATTTTTTATAACTAATGATTTTTTAAGATTGGGTATTTTTAATGCATCCGAAATGCTATTTCTCAAATAGTTACCAGAAAAAACAAATTTATTAAAAGCATATTTTTTTAAAACTTCTATTTCAGAGTTATAAAAACTATTTGTTTTAAATTTTATATCACCATTTTTCTCATAGGCTTTTCTTAAAAACCAAACATCTCCAACCAAAAAGTTAATATTTAAATTATATTTAACAAGTGATTGAATTACACCTCTTATACAAACTAAATCAATTACAAAAATATAATCAAATTCTAAAAAATCATTTAGGTTATTTATTTCTTTTATTTTTTTTATTTCTTTGAAATGAGATAAATCTAAACCATCATAGTTTAATGAAAAATCTTGGTCTACATAAAAACAGGATACTTCATGTCCCATATTTGAAAATAATTTACTATATTTGTATAATCTAATACGAGGTGAACTTTGGTATAAAACTATTTTTTTTTTCATATATATATATATATGAAAAAAAAAATAGCTTATATTGAATTTAATTTAGTTCATGACGAAATCCAACCTGTATTTTATTATATGGCAAATAAACTTAATTATAAAATTGACTTTTATATTCCTGAAATCAACTTTACAAGAAATGTTTTTTGTAAATGTAAAAATGCTAATATTTATAAATTAAATTATCAAAATCCACATGCTCCAATTAGATCTCCATCTCTTCTAATCGAAAAAAAATGGGAAACTTATGACTTAATTATTATGGGGACTGGTGAACCAGTTGATAGAATACACAAATTAATGTCTATAAAAAATAAAAATAAATCTATGATTGTTCATAATTATCATAAGCAATACGATACATTACCATTTAAAACTATTTTATTAGCTGACTTTATTAAACAACAATTAAATGCTACAAATAGTATTGTTATTAATCCTTATTATTGTGGTGAAGTTAATTTTAATGATAAACCAAATACCAAAATATTTTGTATCCAAGGTAACTTTCAATCAAAAAAAAGAAATTATAAATCATTAATTGAAGCTGTACTTAAATTAAAACAGGATGGTTTAACATCTGACGACTTTAAGATTGAAATTATTGGAAGATATAATCATAAAGATATTAAATGGCATAATTTTGGAACAGAAGGTGAATCATTTGATAATACAATTATCAAATTAAAAATAGATAATTATTTTAATAGACCTGATAAAGAATATATGTATCCAGAATATTTAGATAAAATGATTCATTCTAGATATATTCTTCCTCTAATTGATAATACTCATTCACATAAATTTTTTCAAAACAGTTGTACTTCTTCTATTAATTTAGGTATAGCCTGTCTATGTATACCAGTTATTAATAATCAACTTGCAGAACTTTATAATATTGATTTTGGTTACCAATATGAAAATAATAATTTATATTCTGCAATGAAAAAAGCTATTAGCTGTAAAAACGATGACGATGTTTTAAATAAATTAATAGATTATAAAAATAAATATTTAAATAAATCTATCCATGAATTTAAAAAATTATCTTAATTATATATATATGGTTTATGCGTATGGCTATAAACAAAAAATAATTACAAATTTAAGTACTATAAATGAAAGCACAAATAACTTTTATAATTATAAGGGTTTGAATTTTTTATCTAAATTAAATTCTAAAAATAAAAATATTGTTTTTTTTTTTCACGCGTCGATTGGCTATATAACAGGTGGTGTAAATAGAGTTATTTTCAAAGGATATGATTATAATATTGATAATACTGATATTATTTGTGTTTCAGATTATTTAATAAATAAATATCAAGAGTATATTTTAAATTGGACTTTATCAACTGAAAAATATAATGCGGAATATATTTATAAAGAATTATTTACATACATAATTAATTTAAAAAAATATAGTAATATTGTATTTACCGGGACGTCTGCTGGAGGATTTCCAAGTTTAAAATTTGCGTGTATGTTTAATTGTATTGCTTTAATAGCAAATAGTCAAATTTATTTAGAGGAATATGGAAAAGATACAGGAAATGGTTTTCATCATTTAAAAAATATGGTTGAAAATAATAATGATAAACTTATTTATGTTAATAAACAAATAGAATCTATTATTAACAAGTATAAACCCAAAAAAATAATAATTTATAATAATAAAAAAGATAGTACATACAAGCGTGATATTATACCATTTATCAAATATATTGAAGATTCTAATATATCTAATTTATTTGAAATAAATATTTTTGATTATGATGGTATTATTCCAAATGGTAGAACACAACACCATATTTATTTTCCAGATAATAAAGGCAATTTATATATTTTAAATGAATTTTTAAAAAAAAATATTTAAATAAATCTATCAATGAATTCAAAAAAAAAAATATATATATATATATATGAGTTTAGTTAACATATCTAAAAAATTTAAAACAGATAAATTTCAACATGGATTTTCAGATTTCTATAATAAAATTTTATTTAATTATAAAAATAATATTAAAAGTATTTTTGAAATAGGAATATTAAAAGGATCATCATTATTATCATGGAACGAATATTTCCCCTATGCTAGAATATATGGAATTGATAAAAATAATATTGATATGAAAAATAATAATATAAAAACATTTGTTTGTCATCAAAATGATGAAAAACTTTTAAATAATATTATAAAAGAAACTGGTAATTTTGATATTATTATTGATGATGGTAGTCATGATTTAGATCATCAACAAATATCTTTAGGAATTCTCTTTAAAAATGTAAATCCACAAGGATTTTATATTATTGAAGATTTACATACTTCTACAAATTTTTATACAAATGCATCTAATTATAAAAGAAAAGAAGATAAAAGTAATTCAACATTAAGAATGATTTTTAATTATATTGAAACAAAAAAAATTAAAAGTGAATATTTAGATAATACAGCTTGTGAATATATAGAAAATAATATTAAGCAATGTTATTTATATCATCATAATAATGGATCTAAATGTAGTATAACTGTTATATTACAAAAAAAATAAATATATTTATTTATGACATATATAAAATACTTGTCCGTCTGCATAATAGTAACCCTCTCTTTTCATATCTAAAAAGAGATCTTTATATTGTATATCATTTGTTATCAATTTCGTTTTTATTATATCAAAACTAGTGTCAAAAACTAGTTCAACTTTTGTAAATTTATCTAATAAATTTATAAAATTACATCCAAATTTTCTCCAATGATCTGGATTTGGATCAGCATTTGGATCTTCTAGAATATCAATATCTAACTTGAAATCTTGTGGAACAGCAATTATAGCAATTCCATTATCTTTTAACATACTATAAATATTATCAATTACCTTAAAAACATCCTCTTTAATTCTTATATGTTCTAATACATGTATATTTATTATATAATTATAATTATTTATGTGTTCATCTTGAATATTTACTAAATCAAGTAAAATGTTACAACTTTTATCTTTTATATCACTAGTTAAATAATTAATTGATGGATTAATTGATTTTACTAAATTTATTAATGATAATTCAAATGCTGGTGATGTATGAAGTAATTTTATATCTTTTTGATTACATATTTCTGTAAAAAATAATATTAAAAATAATAGACCTCGTTGTCTCTCTCTGGCACCACATCGACATAGATATCTTTTTCTTCCTGTAGATGAATATCCAATATGAATATTATTTGGATTTTTACATATACAACATGTAAATTTATCTTCTTTATTAAAAATATTAAAAAAATTTATACATTTTTTTTTCTCTTCAACCAATTGTAAATTTTTACTCATATATATATATATATATATATATATTGTTAAAAGAGTGGTGTATAAATAGATTTATAAAGTGAATAGATATGTAATTGCTTTTTTATTATAATTTACTAATATATATATTTATTGCAGTTGTTATAATTTTATCAGTTGAACTAAAATATTTATTATACACATCTTTTACATTTTTTCTTAACTCATCTTCTCTATCTAAATTACTTTTAACTATTTCAAGTAAATTATCTAATTCATTTTCTTTAACTCTTATAGAACATGAATCCCAATCTATTAATTCACTAAATGGTAATGCATAATTATCTGATATTATAACTGGGATTGATCCAGCATTCATAACCTCTATGTGACGATAAGATAATGCCCATCCATTACCTCTTGGTAATAAACTAAATCTAGATTTAAATAATAAATTTAAATAACTATATTCATCATCTGATGGAATTATTTCCATTGTTTTATCTAATTTAAATTCAAAATCATTTGGATTATTTGAAAATTCTTTTACTATTAACTCTTTATTATCATTCATTTCAAATAATTTATCTCTTATTGGATTATCACCTTTCCTTGGATGACCTTTAAATGATACTAATTTATTCTTGTTCAAACTATACTTTTTTATTGTTTCCTCTGGAAATCTATAACGAGGAAATTGCGGTATGCTTATATCTTTATTTTGATTATAATACTGTACTGAAAATGCCGATTTAAATATAGATAGATTCTTATTTCTATAAAAAGTAAATGGTAAATCTGTAAAATCAAATACAACATGTTTAATACCATTATTCCAATATGGTAATTGATATAAGGTATGTTCTAGTTCAAATCTATTAAAATCAACAAATGATAAACAAATTAAAGTAAAGGAAACTACATAAAAGTCAGCTTCCTCGTGATTATCAGTTCTGTTGGGATTGTTTAATAAAGATGTATATGCTTCTTCATACCATCTTTCACAAAAAAATTTATCATAATTCCAATTTATATTATAATTTATTGTTGTTTTTGGATATAAATAAAATTTCATATATATATATATATATATTTATAAAAAAATTGATTTAGAAAAAATTATATATACTAATTTAATATGTTTTTATGTCCAAAATGTAATTATTCTTATATGATATCAAAAAGTAAAAGTTTAGGAGATGATAAGATTAGTATCACTAAAGTAAACCAAGTTTTTAAAATTTTAGAGGAGAATATATTAGCTTATCGATTTGATTTCCCAATTGACAAATTAAAAAAAAGTAAAAAGTTTGCTAAACTTTCAAAAGAAAATCAAACTAAATTATTAGATAACTTTAAAAATAAAAAAAAAATAGAAATTAACACAATGTTTTCATGTACTAATTGTTCAAATATGGAACCAATAACAACTACTGTTAAATTATTTGAAATTAGAAAAGATAAAGAGGCCACAAAGAGGTTAGAAGATTTTGAATTAGAATTTTATATTAATGATCCGACACTTCCAAGAACTGCTGATTATAATTGTAAAAATCCAGATTGTGTAACACACGTTGATAAAAAAAATAAAGAAGCTATCTTTTTTAGAAATAAAGATTCTTATCAATTAAATTATACATGTACAGTATGTTCACATTTATGGTCTGTTTAATTTATAAAAAGATGATTAATATATAATTCTTCAATTTTCCATTCTTCCTTTATATTATTAGGTAATCTTCTAATAATTTTAAATGGAGTTAATTTAACTTTTAATTCTTCCAAAGCCACTGTTTCATAATCAAAATCTTCTTTGTTTTTAATAAAACATTTTGCTCCTAATTTAAGATGTTTTACTCTTTCACCTAAAATTCTTACCATTTCATATTTACTCATTTTATTTGATGATTTTCTTTTATCGCCTCTTACTATATTATCTGCATCATAATTATCATCTAATTCAAAAATATTTACAGGTTCTTCTCCTTCTACAATTTCTTCATAATCACAACTAAAATCTGTTTTTTGTGAATCTGTATCACTATCTTCAATATCATTTGTATTGATTTCTTCAGTTAGCTTTTCTGTTTCATTATCTGACAAGTCATTTTTTTTACTAGACATATATTATTATAATAAATATATAAATTTTTTTAAATCAATTTTTTATATAATAATTATTTAAAATTATTATATAAAAATATATCTAATATATATTATATAATGAGTAATATCGATGTTCAAAAAATATTAAAAAAAATATTGCAATCTGCCGCGCCTGGTAGTGATAATGAATCAACAACTAAAGTCAATATGTACAAACAACCTATATCAAAAACAGATGGATTACTTCCACTGGATGAACAATATAGTTATGAAACTTTATGGAATGAAAAGACACTAGGAAAAAAAACAGAATCATCTAAAATAGAAGCATCTGTAAATAATATTATATGGCTTTTAAATAATGATCAATTTTTAAAACTAATTAGTAGTGAGGGAACATACCCAAATTATTTAACTATTGATGAAACTTCAACACCATATGGTACTCATACAAAAATTAATGTATCCAACTCCTATGCTGATAATGGAATGAGTTTGGAAATATCAAAAATAATTAATGCTAACAATTTAGAAGTTAAAGAATTAGAAGGAACCACTGACAACCAAGGTGTTAAAAAATGGGGTAATACGGGTTCTTTAACGATTAGTGACCAAATGGTTAATGACCTAAAACAACTAGGTAACGATAATTTTAATTATGTATTAAATAAAAAAATGTCAGACGCTATGGGAAAAATAATGGATTTATCTAAAAAAAATACAACAGAAAAAAATATTCTCCCAAATCTAGGAGGAGGTGCAATTGACATGGTAGGTGAATATGAAGCATACAAAAATACAATGGCTATTGAAAAATCAAGTATTAAAATGATCGGAGGAGGTGATGATATATGGGCACCTGGTTTAGAAAA
>MDSY01098951.1_pt1 | contig 20169 bp, 19 predicted proteins | sample 811131 | NCBI WGS metagenome assembly MDSY01 (sample SAMN05326643, study PRJNA326480) | marine metagenome | isolation source: seawater | place: Atlantic Ocean: South West | collected 2010
ACAACAAACATCATCACGAAACTTAGAAACAAATTTCCAAGATGGTCAAATAAAGCCCCTAAACAAAACCATGTCACAATATTACTTAAGAATTAATGTAAAAAACGAACCAGGAGTCTTAGAAAAAGTATCCCTTCAATTTACAGAACAATCCATTAGCATCGAAAAAATTATTCAAAAAGAAAGTAATCCCAATACAGCTGAAATTGTAATCATCACAAACACAATCGAACATCAAAACTTTATAGAAGTAGAAAAAGCACTTAGCAATTTAAAACAATGCAATAAAGTTGAATCATCTATTCGACTTTATAAAACCCTATAACGATTTAAACGGATTTTTCCAACTAAACCCACTAAACCCCGTATCAGATTGAGACTGTAGTGATACCAAACGAGTTTGTAAAGCTTCCTTAGTAAGATATCGTGTCATAACACCATGTTCTACCAATGAGATAACACCTGATTCTTCAGAAATAACAATAACAATAGCATCAGTAACCTCTGATAAACCTAAAGCAGCACGATGCCTAGTTCCTAAACTACGATCTGTAATTGAAGATTCTGTAAGAGGTAAAAAACAACCAGCCGCTTCAATCGTATTATCTTTAATAATAACAGCTCCATCATGTGTAGGAGATCCAGGCCAAAACAAAGATGACAACATTTCCATATTCAAATCACCTCTAACTTGTATCCCTGTATGAGAATATTGACTCAAAGATGTTTGACCTTCTATCACAATAATGGCACCAATTTTTTCTCTTGATAAATAATCAACAGCACGAATTAAAGACTGCATAGTAGCCGTTGATTTCATTTCAGGAAAGGATGACGAAAGTGTAAATAATTGTCCTGTAGCACCAACCCGTTCCAAAAAGCGACGTAACTCAGGTTGAAAAATAATAACAACAACAATCAACAAAACGGTAGCAAAACGCTCTAAAATCCAATTTAAAGTTGTTAAAGACAAAATGTGACTTGCTAAAAACACTAAAATCACTAACATTAGCCCTTTAATTAAGTCTAATGCATAAGAACGCTTTAACCACGCAAGAAAACGGTATATAAGCAAATAAACCAGTATTACATCAACAAAAATACTGATATAAGTATAATATGGAATTTGTTGTATTATCGCCATAATCGTAAATTAATTAAAATTAATATATAACTACCCATTAAAAAGACAATCAAAACGTAATAAATCATCATACGTTTCCCGAGTTAATAAAGGTACCACGGTTGATCCATCAACCATAACCATAGCAGGACGACAATTTCGATTATAATTAGATGCCATAGAATAATTATAAGCTCCTGTAGAAAATACAATTAAATGATCACCAACTGAAACCTCTTCAATCATAGCATCATCTACCAAAATATCTCCCGATTCACAAAATTTTCCTGCAATAGAATAAGGTTGTGTAGGTAAATTCTTCTTAAATACTTTATCTACCATATACTGAGCATCATAAAGAAGAGGTCTCATATTATCTGCCATCCCTCCATCAACAAAAATATAAGATTTAATATTTGGTATATGTTTGACAGTACCAACCTGATAAATTGTTATCCCAGCATTACCAATAATAGATCGTCCTGGTTCAAACAATAACATAGGTTGAGGAATAGAAAATGCCTCAAATTGTTTTACAATATAAGATGTAAAATTAATAATAAAATCATGAATATTAAACGGAGAATCACCTTCAGAATAAAATATTCCCATCCCTCCCCCACAATTAAATTCAGAGATTTCCAAACCTAAATCTTCTACAAGATGCTTCATAAAAGGTAACATGGTATCAATAAGTTCATAATAAGGTTTTGTATCAAAAATTTGAGAACCAATGTGACAATGAATCCCTACAAACTGAATCCAAGAATGAGATTGAAACAATTTAAAAAAATGTTCAAAATCATCTTTCTCAGAACCAAATTTTGAATCCAGTTGCCCAGTTTTAATATACTCATGTGTATGAGCATCAATTTCAGGCTTAATACGTAACATCACACGAACAGACTTTTTGGTAGTATTTAATTGAATAAGATTAATTAATTCTTGTAAATTATCAACAATAATTGTGACCCCATAATCAAGAGCCAACTGCAGTTCTGAATGAGTTTTATTATTACCATGAAAATAAATAGAATCATGTGGAATATCTGCTTTAATAAGAGTAAATAATTCTCCTCCAGAAGAAACATCAAAAGACATTCCTAAACGATATAAAAATTGTGCAATACCAACCGTTAAATTAGCTTTACAAGCATATAAAACACGAGAATTAGAATAAGACTCTGATAAAGGTATTAGAAATTGCTGACAATTATGGCTAATAGTTTGAGAATCTAAAACATACAAAGGAGACCCATATTGTTCAACAACATCCTTTAAAGAAACATCCCCAATATAAGCTTCTCCCTTTTTATATGAAAAATTTACTGGAAAATGATTAGTCATGTTTTAAGTCGATAATAATAGGATCAAACACATCTCCATCTTGAACACCAATGTAAGAGATAATAACAATTTCATCTCCAGAAAGTCCTTTTCGAGCAGCAGGTCCATTTAAAACAAATTTCATAGAACCACGCTCCATAGGAATAGCATAAGTAACTAATCGTTCTCCATTATTAACATTAACAACCTGAACTTGTTCATTAGGAATAATATTAGCTTTATCCATAATATCACGATCAATACCAATACTGCCTTCATAATACAAATTAGCATCCGTTAATACAGCATAAGCAATTTTTGATTTTAGTACAGTTCTTTGCATATCTTATTCCTTTTCTATCCCTTCAGATTGATCATAGTTATAACGTGTATTCAATGATTTATCAGTAATCAAAACTCCATCAAGATGATCATTTTCATGTTGAATAACAATAGCCATCATACCATCAAAAGATTGGTTAAAACGATTTCCATTAACATCATAAGCCTGTACTTTAACACAACTATATCGAGTAACGGTAGCTAAAACATTAGGGATACTTAAACAAGCTTCTTCTGATTGCAATTCATCCCCATATAACTCAAGAATAGGATTAACACACACTAAACGTTGATTTTCATACTGGCAAACAAAAACCCGTTTTAAAATCCCTACTTGAGGCGCCGCTAAACCAATCCCTTTATAAACATGCATCGTATCAAACAAATCATTTACAAAAGTACTTAGCGTATGATCAAAATCAACAACATCTTCAGCAGTCTGACCAAGTAATATATTAGGAACTTCCAGAACATCTAAAACACCCATCTATCACAATCCTTTCTATTTTTAATATAATGTAATTAAGTATACAATGTTACCTATTAACATGATAATAAATTATTAATCTAATATATTATTGCTAAAAATAACAATATTATGATAATGTATATTGCTTAAAATTAAAAAGCATAAAAAAGCATAATATTAACGGAGACCTTAAGAATGAGCACAACCAAATCTAAAGCAAAAAAAGAACTTATAAAGGAATATGCTATTAATAACACCGATACAGGATCAATTGAACTACAAATAGCATTATTAACTCACAAAATAAATCATTTAATCAAACATTTAAAAGAAAATAAAAAAGATAATTCAACACGAAATGGATTACTAGAAATGGTAGGAAGACGAAAAAAGTTTATTCACTACTTATCTAAAAAGAAACCTGAAGATTATAAAAAATTAGCAAAAAAGTTAAAAATAAAAAATTGATTATCAATAAATCTATTAATAAAATAATAATAAAGGAAATAAAATGAATGAATCAGAATTTTCTGTAGAATCAGTTATTGCAAACAAGTCCATCCAAATAAAATCTGGAAAAATGGCAAAACAAGCGAACGGATCCATTACCCTTCAAGTAGGTAATACCATTATATTAGCAACAGCATGTATGTCTAAACAACCAAAAGAAGGAATCGATTTTTTACCCCTTACTGTTGAATACACCGAAAAAATGTACTCAGCAGGAAAAATACCAGGTGGATTTTTCAAACGTGAAGCAAGACCAAGTACAGATGAAACGCTTATAGCACGACTTATAGATAGACCCCTACGCCCAAGTTTTCCTAAAGGATTTCACAATGACATTCAAATCATTATTAATGTCATCTCACATGATCCAGCTGTCGTTACTGAACCACTAACCATTATAGCAGCCTCTGCAGCTTTAAGTGTATCTGACATACCATTTAATGGGCCTATTGGCGCTGTAAATGTAGGTTATGTAAATAATAGCTTTATATTTAATCCAACCGCAGATGAACTAAGTAATAGTGATTTAAACCTAACCATTGCAGGGACAAAAGACGCTATTTTAATGGTAGAAGCAAGTGCTAATGAATTAACAGAAGAACAACTTATAACAGCTATACTTGAAGGCCATGACTACATCAAACAATCCATTACCCTTCAAGAAGAACTTCAGTCAAAAACTAAAAAAGAGAAAATATCATTACCAGAACCAGCTGAAGAATTAAAAGAATATGAAACTAAAATCACAGAATTTCTGGGAAACAAAATTAGTAACGGATTAACAGAAAGTACTAACAAGCAAGAAGTAGAAGACACATTAAAAGCAATAGAAAATAATGTTAATGAGACATTTATCAATGACGAAAAGGATAATGAATCAATCGTATCAAACGTTTTTAACAAAATCAAAAAGAATCAAATAAGACAAACTATTTTAGAAAAAAGAATACGAGTAGATGGTCGAAAGCCAAATGAAATAAGGCCTATTTCATCTGAAGTTTCAGTTCTACCAAGTGTTCATGGTTCAGCATTATTCACAAGAGGAGAAACCCAAAGTCTAGGCGCAATTACCCTAGGTACCAATACAGATGAAATGATTGTTGATGGTTTAGGCGAAACAAAACGAAAAAAATATTTTTTCCATTATAACTTCCCTCCTTATTCAGTAGGTGAAGTAGGTATGATACGAACCGGTCGACGTGAATTAGGACATGGGGCATTAGCACAAAAAGCATTAGAAGCTGTATTACCAGACCTAGAAAAAGATTTTCCTTACACATTACGAATAGTATCAGAAATATTAGAATCAAATGGATCATCATCAATGGCATCAGTTTGTTCTGGATCATTAGCATTAATGGACTGTGGTGTCCCAATAAAAGCACCTGTATCAGGGATAGCAATGGGTCTACTACTCGATGGAGACGACTACATCATATTATCAGATATACAAGGATTAGAAGATCATTATGGAGATATGGATTTTAAAGTAGCAGGAACCGAAAAAGGAATAACTGCCTTACAACTTGATATTAAAATTTCTGGTTTATCTGAAAAGATTTTAAAAGAATCACTAAACCAAGCAAAAGAAGGACGATTATCTATTCTTAACAAAATGAAAGAAGTAATCAGTAGACCAAACGAAAATTTATCTGAAAACGCTCCAAAGATCCATACACTTTCAGTAAACCCAGACAAAGTAGGAACAATTATCGGATCAGGTGGAAAAATGATACGAAAATTAGAAGAAGAGTCAGGTGCTACAATCACAATCAACGATAATAACAAAGGCGAAGTACTAATATTCTCACCCAACCAGACAAATCTAGACAAAGCATTAAAATATATCACATTATTAATAAAAGATCCTGAAGTAGGGGAAACATTTACAGGTAAAGTAACCAAAACAGTAGCATTTGGAGCCTTTATAGAAATAGCACCAGGAAAAGAAGGGTTACTCCATATTTCAAAAATATCAAAAGACCATGTAAAAAGAGTTGAAGATCATCTAAATGTAGGGGATACAATTACAGTTAAAATAGCAGCGATAGATAACCAAAATCGAATCAATTTAGAAAGAGTAAAAGAAACACCAGTAGAAACAAAAACATAATGGTTGAAACCTTTATAATATAGATATAATATAAATACATACAAGTTACATGGAGGTAACAATGAATATAAAACATTTAGCTATCATTATAATCACACCATTACTATTAGTAAGTTGCCTTAACAACAACAAATCAGATTGGGTTGTAAAAGTCAATAAAAGTAATATAACAAAAGAGCAAATACAAGTTGGATTTAATAATTTACCAGAAGACATTAAACAACAAATTCCAGCAGAGAAACAAGGTGAATACATTATCAATCAATTAATACAAAACGAAATTTTATATCAAGAAGCAATAAAAAACACACTAAACTTGAAAGAAGACTATCAGGAATATGTAAAAACATTAACAAATCAATTTGAATATCAAAAAAAACAAGGGTTAATTGACTTATTTGTTCAAGAAACAATAACACCAAAAATAAAAGTTTCTGATCAAGAAGTTATAGATGCCTATGAAAAAAATAAAGACACTCTATTCAAATCATACGAAGAAAGAAGTATATCACACATTGTTGTAAAGACAGAAAAAGAAGCAAATGATATACACCGAAAATTAAGAAATGGAGCAAATTTCAAAACATTAGCAAAAACAAAATCAATTGATAAAACAACAGCAACAAAAAGTGGAAAAATACCAGGATCATTTTCAGAACAAAACTTAAGCAAAGAGTTTAAAGATCCAATTTTTAAATTAAAAAGAAATGGAAGCTACACAAAACCAATCAAATCTGAAGCAGGATATCATATTTTTAAATTAGATGCTAAAGAAATAGTAAAAGCAAAAAAATTAAATGAAGTAAAAAAATTCATTGAAAATCAACTTTTCATAACAAAAAGAAACCAAGAAATTGCTACATTACTAGACTCATTAAAAGAATCTTATAAAATCGAGCAAAATAAAAAACTTGAAAACACAGAAGAAAAAACGAAAACAGAAACTGAAGCAGAAGGATAAATAAAGAGAAACCAATGGTTTCTCTTTAAATCATATGAAATATTACGTTAAATCATATGCAAAGATCAATTTATCGCTAAATGTTTATAAATCTAAAGGAATAAACTCACTACATCCTATTGAATCACTTTTTCAAGAAATTTCTTTATATGATGAAATAGAAATTACTCCAATAAAAACAACAACTGTAGATTATACAATCACGTATTCAGGGTTTACAATTCCAACAAATTCAAAAAATATTATTGGGAAAATTATTGAAACATTAGCCCCAAATTTAAATTATAGCTACCAAATACATATTAACAAAAAAATTCCTCTAGGAAGTGGAATGGGAGGAGCTAGTAGTAACGCAGCTATCATTTTAAAAGCAATTAATACAATAGAAAAAAAAGAATGGAGCTACGAAGAACTACTTAAAATTAGCAAACAATTTGGTTCTGATATTTCATTTTTTTTAAAAGGCGGCCTACAACACGTTTCAGGAATTGGAGATAAATTAACCCCAAAGAAGAATAAGACAAAACAATTTTTTACTATAATCTATCCCAATATTGAATGTTCAACAAAAGAAATTTATGCTCATTTTGATAAACTAATTGACAAAAACTACCAAAAAATAACTCAGTATTCAAATTATTTACTCCCAGTAGTGCTAGATTATAATAAAGAAATGGCTACAATCTATAAAGCATTAGCCGACAACACATCATCTCCAATACAATTAACCGGATCAGGATCGACATTTTTTATTGAAACAGGAACAAAAAAAGAAAATCTAAAACTTAAAGAAAAATTATTAAAAACATTTCCTAACTATTACATTCAAGATATAGAAGCGTTATATAATGAACAGCCATTAACACTCGTATGAAAGAAAAAGAAACAACAACTAATATCAAGCAATTCCAATTAAATATATCCGGTCATGTTCAAGGTGTTTTCTTTAGACAATCAAGTCTAGAAATTGCAAATCAACTTAAATTATCTGGTTGGGTATGTAATAACGATAATCAAACCGTTAGCATGTGTATCAAGGGTACAGAAATAAACTGCCAAAAAATGATTACATGGTGCCACCAAGGCCCCCCTCAAGCAAAGGTAACAAAAGTAACTATCAAAGAAGAGTCTCCTACTTTTACAAAAAACACATTTATAATCACATGAAATTATTTGATTTAATTAATAAATTAGAAAATGCAATATTTTTAGTAGATGCGTCCGGTGTATTATATTCAAGTAATGGCTTCTTAGCACAAGCATCTAAAACCTTTAATTATTTACAAACAAAAAGCCCTACTTTTCTAGCAAGTAACAATTCCTATCACTATATTAATGATATCAAAAAAAATCTCCATACTGATGGAAATATCAAGTTAAATGTAGATAATATTATTTCATCAGGACACGGATTAGCAAAAGATCCTACACTATCAAATCTGATAGAAAATAAAATTATTTATTTTATTGGACCAGACTCAGCTAAACATTACGCACTTGATGCCCCCATTAAAGGTTTAACTAAGGATATTAATAAAGCAGAAGCTATTATTTTAGCAGGATTCAACGAATCTCAATCTCAAGATATATTAGAAACGGTTACAACTAAAGCAAAAAAAGATCCAACCTTACCCATTATATGTTGTAACAAAGATCGTTATATCAGAGCTAATCAAAGACTCCAGCCAGTAGTTGGTTATTTTGCAGAAAAAATAGAAAACAACCTAAATAGACCAATTCATTGGTTTGGTAAACCACTCAAAAATTTTTCAGATTTAGTTACAAAACATCTAAACGCTCATAACCTATCTCCAAATAAATCGACTCTCTTTTTTGATGATAACATCGACAATGTTGTATCAATGCAAAATCATTTAGGAATTTCAGGATGTTGGGTAAAAAAAACAGGAATTTATTTTAACGAAAATGAAAAAGATTTAATAAAAACATATGGAAAACCTACCTATAGTATCGAAACATTTAACCTAAATGACACGATAAAAACATATTAAATGTTTAAAACCTTAATTATAAACTGTATAATATCTGAACACTATGAGCAAAAAAAAGCCACTAGAAGTATATCAATCTGATGAAGAGCATATTTTAGCTACTTTAATGAATGAGTTATCTAATAACCCTCAGTTACAATCATCTAACCTATTAAAAAACGAAAATACAAAACAATTTTCAAAACAATTTTTAAATCAAGTTATAACACAATTTGATTCAAGCCAATTAACAGATCCATCAAAAAAAGTAATGGAATCCATCTTATCCTTATGGCATTTATTAACAAAAGATCTAATGCAAGGAGGCTTTTCAACCAAAGATACAGCTATGCTTATTTACGCCTTTAAAACCAGCATCCAATCCTTAAAAGCATCCAATAGTTTAACCAAAGAAAGCCCCTTATATAACAGTGAACCACTACTAGATTTATTAGGAATTTTAACATTCGAAATGTATTCATTAGAAAATGAACGTTTAATTTCTCGCCAAAACGAACAAATAAATTACTTACAAAACCAAGAATCAAAATTATCAACAGAGTTAATTGGAAATAGTATTGCAATGAAACATGTCTATAAAGCTATAGGTCTCGTACTAGATAACGATCTTAGCGTTCTATTAGAAGGGGAAAGTGGAACAGGAAAAGATTTAATAGCAACAACAATTCACAACAATTCGAAACGACAAAAAAAACCAATGATAACAATCAATTGTGGTGCTATTCCAAAAGAACTCATAGAGTCTGAATTATTTGGACATGAAAAAGGTGCCTTTACAGGTGCTACTGAAAAACGATTAGGAAAATTTGAATTAGCTGATGGAGGCACTTTATTTCTAGATGAAATAGGAGAATTACCTTTAGATCTACAAGTAAAGTTATTACGAGTATTACAAAACAAACAAATAGAACGTATTGGTGGTGAACGATCCATCAAGGTTGATGTACGAATTATTGCAGCAACCAATCAATCTTTAAAACAAAAAGTAGATGATAAAACATTTCGATTAGATTTATATTATCGACTTAATATTTTTCCAATTTACATCCCCCCGCTAAGAAATCGAAAAGAAGATATTCAGGCATTAGCACATTTTTTTATCCAAAAATATTCAAAAGAGCTATCAATAAAGGCCCCTACAATTACCAATGATGCCTTACTATTTCTTGAAAACCAATCATGGGAAGGAAATATAAGAGAATTAGAAAATGTTATCCAACGTAGTCTTGTAATTGCTCAAGGAGCATCTATTACCAGCAGCACATTAAGTATTTTTCCAGGACAACATGTCCCCTCATTAACAGAACAAAAAGTTAAATTACTAACAGAACCTAGCAAAGAGGTACTCCCTTTAGAGATAGTCGAAAAACAAGCTATTGAACATGCAATAAAAATCAAAAAAGGAAATTTATTACAAGTAGCAAAAGCACTTAAAATTTCACGAACAACCTTATATAGTAAAATTAAAAAATATAATATTAAACTTGATTCGTAAACGATAAAACACGTGTAATATGATGGTAATCAAGCACTTTATTAATACATTTAAACCCAAACTCAGTGGCAAGATCAATTATTAAATCAGACTGATTAACACCACATTCTAAACAAATAACAAAAGGATGATCCTCAGATAAAGAAAAGATAGAACGATAAATATCCAAACCCAATTCACCTCCATCTAAAGCAATTAAAGGTTCAAAATCTTTAACAGACTTATCCAAAGAATCCAAATCCTTGGTAGGTATATAAGGAGGATTAGATATTAAAAATAGAGGTTGATCACTATCCTGCCAAAGTGATTTTGAATCAAAAAAGCTTAATTGTTTCCAATTAATAGAATTAACTTGATAATAAGCAGCATTAATTGAAGCATAATGAAAAGCATCTTTAGAAACATCAAAAGATAACCAAGAACTCATTGGAAACGACAAAGCTAACTCAATAGAAATGATACCCGAACCAAATCCACACTCTAATCCTCTAAATGATGAAGAAAAGTAATGAGGAATTAAACATTGTGCTTCTTGAACCAAAAGTTCTGTTTCGGGACGAGGAATTAAAACACCAGGGCCCACATCATAAAAACGTCCCATAAATTGAGAATTTCCTATAATATAATCTAAAGGTTCAGCAGCTATACGTCTCTTAACCAAAGCCATACACGCAGCATATTGATCATTAGAAATAATCATTTGTAAATAATTTACAAAATCAACAGAACTAAATTTAAAATAAAATTTTAATAAACATTCAACCTCAAATTCAGCACTATCCGGATAAACAGCTGCCAATAGGTTAGTAGCCTCTCGATTAAGATCTGCTAAAAGCATAACAATAAATATCTAAGATGACTTCATCTTTTCAAGTTGATAAGCTTCAATTAGTGGATCTACCAAAATATTTAAATCTCCATTCAAAATAGCATCCAAAGCATAAAGAGTTAAATTAATACGATGATCTGTAACACGACTTTGTGGATAATTATACGTTCTAATTTTTTGAGATCGATCTCCTGTACCTACTTGTAATTTTCTTGTTTGAGACTCTTCTTTTCTACTATTTTCTAAAGTTACCTCATATAACTTTGTTCTTAATAAACGTAATGCTTTATCTTTATTTTGAAACTGAGAACGTTCATCCTGACAAGCCACAACCAACCCTGACGGCAAATGGGTAATACGAACAGCCGAATCTGTTTTGTTAACATGTTGCCCACCCGCTCCAGAAGCACGATACGTATCAATACGACACTCTTTAAGATCAATATCAACATCAACCTCCTCAGCTTCAGGCATAATAGCAACCGTAGCAGCCGATGTATGAATACGACCCGAAGACTCTGTATCAGGAACACGTTGAACACGATGAGTCCCACTTTCAAACTTTAGTTTTCCATAAACATTAGTACCAGAAACTGAAAATGAAATTTCTTTAATCCCCCCTAACCCAGTAACATTTTGAGATAAAACATCAATAGACCAAGCATTATCTTCTGCATATTTTGTATACATTCGATATAAAGAAGCAGCAAACAACGCAGCTTCATCACCACCGGTTCCAGAACGAATTTCAACAACAGCATTTTTTTCATCTTCAACATCTTTGGGTATTAAAAATAGTTTTAATTTACGTTCAAGCTCATCCTTTTCCTTAGTTAATGATTCTGACTCTTGAGTAATAAAATCAGCCATGTCAGGATCATCTTTTAACTCATCTAAATCACTTAAATCATCTAAAACAAGTTTCAATCGACGATATAACTCAACCCCTAATTTTAATTCTGAATGTTGCTTAACCAAAGACTGATATCGCTTTACATCAGCAATCAATTCAGGATCACTCATCTTACGCTCTAAATCATTAAATTTAAGCTCTATCTCTTGAAACTGATCAAGCATTAATAATTATTTTTTAAGATTGTATTTCTTTCTAAACTTCTCAACTCTTCCTTCAGCATCTAAGATACGGCTATCCCCAGTAAAGAAAGGATGACATTGAGAACAAATATCAACACGAATAGATTCTAAAGTTGATCCTGATTCAAATTCAGCACCACAAGCACATGTAATAGTAACATTATAATAAGGAATATCTTTATCTTCGATTAAAGAATCTTTTTTAGAGGCTTTTTTTCCTAAATCTAATGAACCTGATTTTTTTGAACCTTGATTTACCATATTACGTCACCTTATCATTTAAGTAGTAAAGGATACTAGTATATCAAACACCGATTGTCAACTAAAGAATTTGATTTATAACCATAAAATCAAAACATTTAATCCACAAGTGTACCTGAAAAACATTCAATAAAAAGATTTTCATCCCCATCTTCAATATATTCAACAGGCTTTATATGATAATGATACGAATTCGAAAAATTATCTCCCGTTGGACCAACATGTCCTCTACATCTATCCAAATCATATGGCACCTTTTCTTGTATTCCATATTCAATTGGCCCATAAATTGGGAACCCATCTAATGCAATACCAATCAAATCAGAACGACTTACACTTTTAGAAGAATCCGTTTCATCTTGAAAATAAGTATAATCATAACCAGAAAAATAACTAGCATCTTCATATCCCGTAAAATAAATGGGTTCTGCAAAATAAAAATAACCAGAATCAGCTGGATAACCATAATACTCATCTAAACGAGATTTAAGATCATGATAATCTTCTTTAGTATTAGGAAGTCTTTGAGCTAAAGGAACCCCATTACGGGCCAACCCAATAATATCTATATCACCTAATTCTGTTGGGGTAAGAACCGTAGCAATAGCAGGAAAATTATATTGTGTTTCAGCAAAAGGTTTAACAACCTTTTTCCGATCTGAAAAGCCCCCCAAACCATATAAATTAGAACAAAAAATAAAATCACCCTCAAGACAAACAACACTAGAAGCTTGTGATACAGAATTAAAAAAATAATTAGAACGATGATTAGGAAATTCATAAGTATTAACATGAAAATAATCAGCCCCAGAATCAACGATAGAAACTGGAAAATATTCTTCTTCATACGTATAATCTATAAACTCAGCAGTAAGAATTAACGTACTATTATAATAATTTTTTTCTTTATATTGAGGATCTTCATTAGAAAAATCATTAAAATAAAAAAAATAATCGACTAAATTTATATCATTATTAATATTAATGGTATCCGAAATTTCTACAGAATTATTTAAAAAGATATTATTTTGCAAAAATTCTGTAGGGAGCTGCCCATCTCCATAATTAAATGATGTACCTATGTAAGAATACCCATCTCCAAAATCAGTATTATCACCATCATCATCAAAAACATTAACAAAAGCATCAGTCAAACTACAACCAGATATACTAATAGTAATAATTACAAAAAAGAAAAAAACAACTAATTTTTTAAAACCACATAAACTTTTATATTGTTTCATAATAAACCCATTTATATTAATAACGAAAAAGTACACGAATAACATGTATTTTTCAAAACAATAATTTGGAATATCCCGTAAATTAAACTAATATAAACATCAATTATGTTTTTATTTTATGATTTTGAGACATCTAGCAGGGAGTTTGTAGGCCAAATTATTTCCTATGCATTTGTATTAACCGATACAAACTACGAACCTTTAGATTCATTAACAGGAAAAATAAAATTAAATCGTACCCAATGTCCAGAAGTAAAAGCAATTCTAACCAATAAAATTAATGTTCTAGACCTTCAAAAAACAGGCATCCCAGAATATGAAGCAGCTCAAAACATATTTAACTTTCTTTCTAATTTAATTCAAACCTATAATCAAATAACACTCATAGGATTTAATTCAAATAATTTTGATTTATCATTTTTAAGAAACATATTAGTACGTTATGGGTTTAACCCATATTTTAATGGAAAATTAAAAAGCATAGATATTTTGCACTGGCTCCAAAATATAGCATTTTATAACGAAGACAACTTTCCTTGGGTTTTAACTGAAAATAACAACAAAAAGTATTATTCATTTCGATTAGAAGATATCACACAAGCAAGTGGTTTATTAACTAATGAACAAAGCCATGATGCATTTGAAGATGTAATATTAACCATAAAATTAGTTACCTATTTAGAACAAAAATTTAATCAACGGCTATCAGAATTCAAGCCAATATTATTACCAGAAAATATCCACAGCAATACCATTATAAAACAACGTTACCGAGATTTTCCAGATGATGGATCAAATCCAAAAAAATATATTTATCGTCATTTTTATACATTAGTATTACAACCTAAATCATTATTAATGATAAATCTAAAATATCTAACAGAATTATTATCTACAAAACAAACTTGGGAATCCATTACAAAAGAAGAAAAACTAAGTTGTATTCAATACATTAATAGCAACAAACATTTCTTTGTGGGCGAATCATGTACAGAAACCGAAACAGAATCATTCCAAGCTATTATCCCTTTAATCGAAAAAGATTCATTATTTCAATCCATCCAACAATCCTCAAAAGAATATTTTCAATTAATAAAAAAAGAATGGGATATAGAGTACCAAATTCATGAAATAGGCTTTGATCATCATATTGATACACTTAATAGATTAAAACACGATCTATTTAAAAATCCTGAAAGTTATCCTAATCTATTACAAGAATTACTATCAAAACGAGCAAACAAACAAGATAATTATTTAATTCAATTATTTAATAGACTATATTTAAATATTTCAGTAAACCCAGATCCAACATTATTAAGCCGATATTTAAAACCACGATACATAACAAAAGAAATGTACCGAAATCAAGAAGAAACAACAACATTTGATGAACAACAACATGAATTAGAAGAAACATTAAAAACATGTACAAATGAAAACGACATAATACTTCTTAATGCATTAAAAGAGTATTACAATCTATTTAGCAACCAACTAACAACTACCGTTTAACAATACAATCTTCAATATTGCGAGTTGTTTTTTCATCACCTCTTAATATTTGAAATTCTTCTACCAATTTTTTTTCTTTTGATGATAACTGTTTAGGAAATAACGCAATCACCTTAACATACATGTCACCTTTCCCATATCCTTGAATACGAGGCAATCCTTTTGATTTAACACGAAAACGAGTATCCGTTTGAGTTCCAGAAGGGACTTTTAAAGTAGCTTCTCCATTTAAAACAGGGATATCAATCGTACAGCCTAAAATAAGTTGAGTAAATGGCAATTCTAAAGTGATATAAATATCACTCCCATCACGTTGAAAATAATCATGTTCTTTTACTGTAATAAAAACATATAAATCGCCAGCTGAACCTCCAATAGGCCCTGCATTTCCTTCATTTGAAACCCTTAATTGGTTCCCTGACTCAATCCCTGCAGGAATAGTAATAGTTAACTTCTTTTTAACCTTTTTTTGACCGATAACTCCACGTCCTTTACATACGGGACATGTTGAAATTTGTTGAAACGATCCTAACATAGTTCGTTGAACCACTTTAACCTGCCCCAATCCATTACATTCTGAACATTTTTTAGCGGACCCCGAATCATTTTCTAAATGATAAAATTCTATATCTTTATCAACACCTATCGCTGCTTCTTCTAACGAAATAGTCAAATCAAATCTCAAATCTTCTCCTGAAGAAGAACGAGATGATTGAGATCGAGAAGACCCTCCAAAAAATGTATCAAAAATATCTTCAAAATTACCACCAAAATTACTAGAAAAGCCTTCAAACCCTTCAAACCCAGCTCCTGGACCTCCAGAACCAGCTGCGGAATCATCCGCTACACCAAACTGATCATAGCGTTGCTTACGTTGAGGATCCGATAAAATAGCATAGGCTTTTTGAATATCTTTAAACTTAGCTTCTGCACCAGCTTCTTTATTAACATCAGGATGATATTTTCGAGCAATCTTTCGATAAGCAGACTTAATTTCAGAAGCTGAAGCATCTTTACTAACACCCAAAGTACCATACAAATCTTGAGACATTACATTTCCTTATTCATCAATATTAAAACGTTTTATAACATAGGTGGCTCAAAAGAGCCACCTAATAAAACTAAATTCTTACTTTTTAACTTCAGAAAACTCAGCATCTACCACATTATCATCATTATTTTCTGATGATTTCTCAGTAGAACCTTCTTCAGCATTAGCATCCCCAGTTGCACCTTCAGCATTAGCTGCTGCTTCTTCAGGATTCTGTTTATATAGTTCTGCCGATACTTCATAAACGACCGTTTGAACTTCTTCTTTTTTAGCTTTGATCGCTTCAATATCACCATCTTGAATAGCTTTTTGTAACTCTTCTTTACCTGATTCTAATTTAGTTTTATGATCTTCACTAATCTTATCCGCACTATCTTTTAAAAGTTTATCAATGGATACAACTAATGCATCCGCTTCATTACGAGCATCAACTTCCTCACGTTTCTTCTTATCTTCATCAGCATATTTTTCAGCATCATTTTTCATTTTTTCAATTTCGTCATCCGATAAACCAGACGATGCTTGAATCGTAATCTTTTGTTCTTTGCCAGTACCTTTATCAAGCGCTTTAACATTTAAAATACCATTCGCATCAATATCAAAAGTAACTTCAATTTGAGGAATTCCGCGAGGAGCAGGCGCTATACCTTCAAGAACAAAACGACCTAAACTTCGGTTATCAGCAGCCATTTCACGCTCACCTTGCAATACATGAATATCAACACTAGGTTGATTATCAGCAGCTGTTGAAAATACCTGGCTTTTTGATGTTGGAATCGTCGTATTTCTTTCAATTAACTTTGTACAAACTGATCCTAATGTTTCAATACCAAGTGATAATGGTGTTACATCTAATAAAACAACATCTTTAACATCCCCAGCTAAAACAGCACCTTGAATAGACGCTCCCATCGCAACAACTTCATCAGGATTTACACCTTTATGAGGTTCTTTTCCAAAAAAGTCTTGAACAGCCGTTTGGATAGCTGGAATACGAGTAGTTCCTCCAACAAGAATAACTTCATGAATATCATTTTTAGTTAAATCAGCATCTTTTAATGCTTTTTCACATGGAACCAATGATTTTTTTATAACATCACTAATCATAGATTCAAAATTAGCTCGTGATAATTGAAGATTTAAATGCTTTGGTCCAGAACTATCCGCTGTAATAAATGGCAAATTAATATCAGTAGCTGTTGTAGAAGATAATTCTATTTTTGCTTTTTCAGCAGCTTCCTTTAAACGCTGCAAAGCCATTTGATCTTTACTAAGATCAACACCTTGATCTTTTTTAAACTCATCAACTAACCAATCAATAATAAGATCATCAATATCATCACCACCCAAAGTAGTATCTCCATTCGTTGAAAGAACTTCAAAAACACCGTCACCAATTTCTAAAATAGAAATATCAAATGTACCACCACCAAAATCATAAACAGCAATTTTTTGGTCTGTTTTTTTATCTAAACCATAAGCTAACGCAGCAGCAGTAGGCTCATTAATAATACGTAAAACTTCTAAACCAGCAATTTCACCAGCATCTTTAGTTGCTTTTCGCTGATCATCATTAAAATAAGCAGGAACTGTAATAACAGCCTTTGTAACCGTCTCACCAACATAACTTTCAGCATCTTGTTTGATTTTTTGTAAAACCATCGCTGAAACTTCCGCAGGCGTATAATCTTTTTCAGGTCCTTTAATAACAATACCGCCACCCTTTCTTTCTGATAGCTTATACGGCAATGTCTTACCAATTTCCTTAAGACGTCTTCCAATTAAACTTTTAGCTGAATAAAACGTAAACTCTGGATTTGTAACCGCTTGTCGTTTAGCAGGCTGTCCTACCAAACGTTCTTTTTCTTTTGTAAAAGCAACAACAGACGGTGTCGTACGTGATCCTTCTGAGTTAGCAATAACAGTAGAATCAGATCCTTCCATAATTGCAAAACATGAATTGGTTGTACCCAAATCAATTCCAATAATTTTTTCTTTCGCCATAATTAATTTACTCCTTGTTTATAATATAGATTTATTAATAAATTCTGACACTTATAACTAATTTATCTATCATGCCAACTTTCACCCTCCCTAAGCACACCCTATTATGACCAGAAACAAAACAAAACGCCATAAAAAACTGACAAAGTGTTCATAAAATGGACATTCCGCCCCTTATTATTAAAAAAATCAATGAACATAATTTCAGATTTCTTAAAAATCAGAATATCAAACTGCCTAGTATTTAAGTAGAAACAATGACCATCGAAGGACGTATTACCTTACCATTAAGAAGATACCCCTTTTGCACTTCCTGAACAATCATATTAGGTTCAACACCCTCTTGTGCTTGCTGAGAAATAGCCTGATGAAAATTAGGATCAAAGGATTTATCTTTTGTTTCAATAGGCACGACATCTAATTTAGCCAAAGCCGAATCTAATTGTTGTTGAATTAATATAAACCCTTTAATAACTTCTTCCGAAGATTGATCACTAGAATTAGCATGAGATGTAGCAAGCGCAAAGTTATCACACACTGGCAAAAATTCTTTCACAACATTTTCAGCCGCAAATTTTTTAAAATTATCAACTTCTTGATTTTTACGACGTTTAAAATTTTCAAGCTCCGCCATATACCGAAGAGCTTCTTCTTTTCCCGCTTTTGCAGCATCTTGATCAGCTTGAGATTGTGCAGCTAAGTCATCTCGTTCTTTAATAACAGTTTCTAACTGTTCTTGTAATTGAATAACTTCTTTATTGGAAGTAGAACTATTTTTTTTTGCATTTTTTTTAGGTTTCTTTGTTGATTTTTGTTTTAGAGCATCAAGATCAACAGGTTCAACATCAACAGAATCATTTTGAGCCAATTCTTCTTCTAAATCATTATTTTCTTGAGTTATAGACATTAAAAACTCCTTAATTAAACTAAATCAGAGTTGATTTATAGCTAAATAGACATAACCTGTCAACAAGAAAAATAACAAACTAAATTAATAATAGCTGTCAAAAAAAATAATTTATGATTAAATATAGCCATGCAAACAAAAGTAAAGGTAGCGGTTATTGGATTAGGGAATATGGGAAAACACCATGTTCGCAATTATAATGAAATTGAAGATGCCGAATTAGTTGCTGTTTGTGATTTACAAGAAAATCTAACCAATGAATTTGAAAAAAAGTATAACTGTAAAGGCTATACAGATCTAACAAAAATGCTAGAAAATGAAAATATTGACGCAGTCAGCATTACCGTACCAACAGCATTACATTATCCAATAGCCTTTGAAGTAATTTCAAACAAGATTCATGTTTTAATTGAAAAACCAATTTGTGATACAGTAGAAAAAGCAGAAAAACTACTTAAACTAGCAGAAACAAACCATACTATTATCATGATAGGTCATATTGAACGATTTAATCCAGCTGTTCAAAAACTAAAAGAAATTATTGATAATAATGAATTAGGAAAAGTAACCTCCTTAATCTCACGTCGAGTAGGTGCATTTCCAGCACAAATAAAAGACGCCAATGTTATCATTGATTTAGCAGTACATGACATCGATATTTTTTCATATTTATTAAATAAACAACCTGACAATATTTATGGCAATGCAGGAAGTGCCTTAATTAATGGTAGAGAAGATTATGCAGAAATTATGTTAACCTATGGCGATCAAAATGGAATGATGCAAGTAAATTGGATCACTCCGATTCGGATACGAAAATTATCAGTTACTGGAACAAAAGGATATGCAGAACTTAATTATATGACACAAGAACTAAAATTATATGAAAGTAATTATCATGAAGATCATGAT
>MDSY01054182.1_pt1 | contig 20165 bp, 11 predicted proteins | sample 811131 | NCBI WGS metagenome assembly MDSY01 (sample SAMN05326643, study PRJNA326480) | marine metagenome | isolation source: seawater | place: Atlantic Ocean: South West | collected 2010
AGGTCCAAGTCCAAGACCGAGACCTACAAGATCTACATCTACAAGGTCCTCAAGCAGGTGCACCCCGACACCGGCATCTCCTCCAAGGCCATGTCCATCATGAACTCCTTCATCAACGACATCTTCGAGAAGATCGCCACCGAGGCTTCCAAGCTCGCCCGCTACAACAAGAAGCCCACCGTGACCTCCCGCGAAATCCAAACCGCGGTCAGGCTCATCCTCCCCGGTGAACTCGCCAAGCACGCCGTGGTACGTTACCGAATGCCATCGCACAAGCGCCTGCGAGGGTCGCGACTCCCACGTTTCCCATTTTCAAAAACTTTTTTCCAATACGGCTATGCCGACAAGTGCCTGTACCCCACGACGTCGTACAAAGTCGCGCTCGGCGACTTTGGCAACGATCCCAACGACGCCACCAACCCCGGTGTGAACACAAGTCCTCCTCCCCTTTGCTCTCTCTGACCACTCTTCTCTTCCTTTCTCCATCCACTACAGTCTGAAGGCACGAAAGCTGTGACGAAATTCACCTCCGCTTAAGCATCTCGCTTCCGCGTGAGAACCAACACAAAAACACTAAGCTCGCCACCCTCGGGTGTGACGCAACACCAATGGTGATAAATAATCACCACCACACTGCAAAAGAACAACACACGCACACATACACTACTGCTCACGCGTGTGCATCTCAGCCTCCTCCGCGCCCAGCACCGAACCCTTGGAGAGACCTGCGAGTGATCTCGTCAACTTTTTAAAAAAATGCGAGACAGACGGAAACTCATCAACAGCTAGTTTTCGTTGTGCAACTCATTTCGCTTGACAACGCTACTCCTACTACACCCCTTCCTCAACCAACGCTCGCGCTTTGTCTTCCAAGAACCTCATAAACCCCTCGAACCCTCCTGTGATTTGAATCTCGGAGGTTTCTGAAGTCTCTCCAGATACCAACAGAGTGACGTCCGTTTCTTCCACGAGCGTAGAGTCGAAAGGTGAAGGATTTTCGACTCCTCCTCTGACGTAAACAACCGTCGGCGTTTTCAACCGCTCCGACCGCAATCGATCCACAGCCCTTTGCACCACGCTGTTTCTCGGTGGCGGATACGGCAAGCTCGCTGATTGCGTTCCAGGCTGGGAAGGTGCGTAAAACACGACGATTTCGTCGTACAAGTCCGATATAAACACACTGCCGTTCGACGTGATCAGCGACCGCCGCGACGCGCGAATCGAAACGTTTTCAACAGCGCCGTTCTGCGAAGCACCCAACGCGTCGGCCCCGAACGCGACCACGTCAGGGTACATAGTTCTTACCAATGCATCCGGCCCAAGCCTGTTTTCGGTGAAGAATGAATTGACACGCGCATCACACGTAACCCAATCAGACTGTTTGCCAATACGAAAGGGAACCGCCAGCGCTTTGCTTTTCGCTAAACACGCGTGGACCACTTTGGACAAGTAAACGAGACCGTCCGAGTTCTTATTTTGTTTCGCCACCAGGTTGACCAACCAGTCCGTTAAAACCACCCGCGCCTCCGCGATTCCGTCAACCACCGCGGCTCGTAAGATTTTGCGATACAGCACGCCGAAAACGACGGAACCGTCCATGGAAACGAACACGTCGTCGGGGGTGCTTCCTACGCTCGCCTGACGAGTGCACACGCGTCTTATTCGTCTTCGGGTGACTGCGCCGTTACCTTCACCTTCACCACTACTTTTCGTCTCCGTAAACTCGAACGCGACCTGTACCGTGGGCGGGGTTTCGCCTTTCTTTCCAAACCCAGCGCCGTTTGCGTGCGTAAAGTCAAACGCGAACGTGTCAGTTTCACAACACCGCGGCACGTGGTACAACCCTTCGTAGGTTTCATCCGGAACGATCCCGCCGCCGAAACAATTTCGCACGCCGAACTCGGAACTCGTTCTTATTCTCAGCGTGCAGTGAAGCGCGTCACCTGTTTGTTTTGAATTTGAATCGAAGCTGTTTTTTGAATACGTACCTGAGCTTGTACTCCGCTCGCTTTCCAGCAAGCGAAACACGTCCCGCGGCACTGGAGGCAATGTTGATGGATCATCAGAAATAAAATCACCTAATTTGTACCAAAGCAAAGCGCCGCCCGAGCGCTCGGCGAGCGGCGCCACGGACGCGAGGTCCGCTGTATTGGGAGCCCTGACGATTCCTCTCCGGATTCCTCTCGTAATAGTTCTTTTTGAGTTCAATTGCGATGTCTCGCCTGTACACAGCTCTGCGAGACAGACCACATCCACCACGACCGCTGCTAGCGCGGCCCGGTCCCCGGCGTCAGCGTAAAAGTCAGACTCTTGTTCCATGCGCTGGTCGGCGAAAGACGCGTTAGCGGCGTACCCTGAAGTACTAGGGGCAGTACTAGTTGCGTCGTGCCTTCTATCAGCACTCACCGACCCATCCCCGAGGTCAGGCGCCCCCGTGAGGAACGCCAGTACGCGGCACGAAGGGTGTGCAGGGGCAGCGGCAGCGATACTGAACGAATTCAAATTTGAATCGCCCGAATGTGAAACGCCCTCGGCGCCGAGCCACGTGAGCACCGCTTCCAGCGCGGGACCGAAGGCGCGAGAGCCGGTATTATTTTGTCCGACGATAGTGTCTGCATTATCTGTAGTCTCACCCCCATGGTTAAACCCTAATAAAACTTCATCATCATCCACGTCTACGTTTCTAAACTTTGAAATGAGCGAAGAAAGCAGTCCGCTGCTTTTCGCGTCGCCGACGTCGTCCAGCAGCCCGCCGCGATATTTTTTATTTCCCAGCGGAGACGCCAGCGTGGAGAGGAAACCAACGCCATTGTTTTGTTTTTTCTTGTTTCGAGATGATTGAGATGCTTTGTTTGTGCTAGAGGCGCTTCTACTGCTATCTCGCAGAAGCCCGCCCTCGTGCGTCTCCGAAAAACTCGACGACGACGTAACTCCATTACTAAATTTATCATCATCCATGACCCGAGTAGAACTTTTCAAACTTTGCATCGCTTCCAGCGCGTCGGTTATTTTGTCTTTGTGCGTTTTTAGCGGCACCAAAAACTGGTCCAGGGGCATTAAGTCCTCTAAAGGCACTGCTATTGACCCGTTTTTCACATCAACAGGAACTTTCTTAATCACTGACTGATCACCGCTCGCGTCAAGAATCCAGACGTCATTATCAAACGCGCACACCCCGAACGAAACGCATTCGCTGACCGCCTCCATCGCTGCTAGCGTTGACGATATTTGGAGCTCTAAAATATCTTCTGGGGAGGTTAGGTCGAGCATGGCGACATACACTGGTGAGGAACCTACATTGTTCTTCTCGTCGAATTGTATAGTCTCCTCCGCTATTGTCATCTCGAAGTCCCGCATCCGAATCTCGGGCAATTCTTTTCGTCCTTTTTGGTTTCGTCCGTACCGCGTTTCACCGCCACCCCTGCCCCCGGGCCAGTACGAAAACGTACCGCACAAACTACATATCCACCCGTCGCGTTCGAACCCGCAGAAGCCATTGACGTACCCGAAACACTCCGTGCACCGCGCGATGGAGTCGGCGTGGATGACTTCGACGGGCGAAGAGGTACGATCGATCGCATCGGCACTGGAAGAACCATCATCGGTGCCGTCCTTTGGATCCGATCTTAGATGCGGTCGTACCAGCACCCCGAAGGGAAGCCCCGTTCTGTCCTTGACAGATGGGTTCTCGGGGACTTTTCTGGTAGTGAACCGAACGCGGTCGCCATCAGCGCCGACGCCGGACGACGCCGCCGCGGCCATCGCGCGGCGTGGTCTGATCATCCGATAAAGCAAAGTAGATTGAAGACGATTGTTTGTTTCTGAAAATATTAAATCAGTATCACACCGTCCGACACGGCCGCACTCCCCGGGACCACTTACACGGTGTTCCCGGTCCCACGATGGACGGCAAAGTGCTCGACTACGGCGACACGCTACTGCGCGTCCGGGACGTCGCGTTGCTCACCGGGCCGCACTGGCTGAACGACGCTGTCATGAATTTTTACTTCGAGTACCTTCGACGTACAAATGCGAGTGCTGGCGAAGAAAACGCGAGTAATAAGGTTGTGTTCATCGACGCGTCCGTGAGCTTTCTCCTGGCGAACATGGACGCGAGCGAGGCGGGTGTGATTCTGGAGCAAACAGGAGCAAACCAAGCGGAACACGTGCTGCTCTTGGTACGTCCACTCCCGAGTTACTTCCCACCGTGTTTTTTTCTTTTTTTCTTTGTTACTTTGCTGATATCTAAAACCACACACCTCTCACGTCCCGATAGGTCAACGACAACGTGGACGTGACGCACGCGGGTGGGGGCTCGCACTGGAGCCTTCTGGTGTACACCGCTCCTAACGCCGGGAACAGCATGGGTGTGTTTCAGCACTTCGACTCAATGCCCGGGCACAACATTGATGCCGCGCGGGCTTTGAAGAATTCATTCGCCGGCGCGCTTCGCCTGGTAGGAACCACGTCATATTCAGATCTCGCTACGCACGAGCACAAACAGACGAACGGGTACAACTGCGGGGTGTTCGCGCTTGCATACGCGCACGAGTGTCTTAGATTTTTTACAGAAGAACATAAAAGGTGGGACAGTTTTGAGGCATTCATGCGGGGGCGAGTCACGCAAGAGACGGTTGACAAAAAGCGAAAAGAACTTTTGCGCTTGATAGAAACCTTAGCGGAGAACGAGGGAACTACGTGAGCGATGGAGTAAATAGACCAATAGAACATAGCAATATATATGTATAGATATACATGTAACACTACCCTCTACCCTCGCTCCACGCGTTCCCCCCTTTGGGCTTTGAACGAAATCCCGGCTTGGACTTTCCCATCGAAAAACGCCTCTAATCTAGTCGCGCATTTAAAAAATACCGTATCCGGCGCGTTGTACAGTCGGCAATTATTAAACAGCAATCTGAAATCCGCGGCGAACATTTCAAGCGTGAGGTAGTACTCACCGCACTCAACCCTTTCCTTAATCAGCTCCAGGTACAACGGGTCCTTGACGATGTCGTAGTAATCCGGAACCTCGGTGGGGTTGATCGCGTCGAGGAAGGGCCAAACGTCGGGGTGGCTCGCAACTAAAGCGTCCAAGCTTCGCATAAAGCGATGCAGGTTACCCGTGGTCGGGGTGCCGTCGCCGCAGCCGGGGTGGACGAGTCTGTATTTAGGCAATCCAGGAGGGTTCCACCCAGCTTGCTTCAGCCCATCAATCGTTGACAGAATTTCTGATTGCGAGATGAAGTTGCTGACATGCACCCCACCAGCGCCCAGCTCCGCGTTTTCAAATCTTTTTAATCCCGGGTAAATGACGTGCGCTGAAGAGAGTTCTCTGATTTTCTCGTCGATCGCCTTCCGTTGCGTCCTGATCATCACCGGAAAGTCCGTATAAGTCACCTGCGCACTCAAGTGACACTCCATTATCGTCCCCCCGTCGTACTCCTTGATATAACCCACCCACTTCTCCCTTTCCATCATCACGTCTTTCGTGAACCCCTGTTTTTGAAAATACCCAACCGCGTTGTTATCCGCGAAGGTTATCAAATGCGTCATCCCCTCGTGCTCGCACACGTACTCCTTTAGGTGGTTCATGAGGCGGGTGCCGTACCCTTTGACTTGTTCGTTCGCGGACACCGCGCAGAACGCGATTTCGCCCATTTTCTGTTTCCAGAACGGGCGGTAGGTGACGCCCGCGATGACTTGGTCGTTTTTAAGACAAATCATTGAATGGTGGTTCGGGTTGAACACCAGCCGCACTATGTACTCCTTGGGCATGTTCGGCAGCTGTTTCGAAAAGATATTCTTCAACGTAATCAACCAAATCATGTTCTGTTCGTCCCCGTCGTTTTTAATCGTCTTGTACACAAGCTCGCCGTCCGATTCCTGTTTGCGCAAATGGATCTCGCGCGTCACGTAATGGCCGAGATCGGACGAAGGTTGTTCGCCCACTGGGATCGCCATTTCATGGCCATCGATCGCCTCTGCTTTGGGGCCACCTCCACCTCCTCCACCACCTGCTCCACTGGTACTCATACCTCCCGCCCTGGTTTTGCTTCCGTCGCCGCCCTCATCCTCGCGCTTCACGCGCTTCGCATCGGGCTCAGAGCCGTCGTCATCACCAGGGGCGTTGCCCTTGAACATGGACCGAATCGCGTCCATGCTTGGCCTATTTACTATACGCCAGTCCGGTTCTCCACCGGTGTCGAGTCAAGAGATCAAGCCGCAACCGGTTTAGGGTTTAGGGTTGTACAGCGCGTTCCCTTCAGCCCGCGGTCGTCCTCGGCGGCGACGAAGCGAGATCTGAGCTGGGGCGCGGGTGCAGCTGAGGGACTCGATGGAAGAAGGATCGCGAACACATATAAATAAAAGTGCCGGTCATGTCAACTCGACTTTCCTTGGATTCAAAAAACCAACAAAACGTTTGTCCCTTTTTCGACTGTCTAATAACTCAAGAGCTCATCTTCACAAGCGCACTTCAAAAAGCCGATCGGACGTGACGCGCGCGTAGTCCACACAGCGCGCCGGCTGCGGTCGGGCGCGCGCCGAGAAGGACGTTTCCAAACCTGGGAGATCTTTGTGACTCCGGGTTTTGGTCGTGGCGATGGTGTCGGCGGAGGCGGCGACGGATGGGACGCTTTCCGGAGCGCTGGAGCGCATCACGGGGTCCGTGCGAGAGTTGCAGAGCGAGCTGGAGCGGGAGCTTGCTGGGAAGGACATACCGGTTATCAAAGCGCCTGATACGTTGACGCAGGCTTACGCGGATGCGCAAGCGACGCAGCAAGCGTTGCTTGACGGCGGGTTGAGTGAACGTAAGCGTGTGGAGCAGGCGAAGGCGGAGGCGGTCAAAACGTGGAGCAAGCCCCCTGGTACGTCGTTAATCGATGGCGATGTCGCGCCTTTCCTGGCGTACAACGAGGAGCACTTCAGGCATGTCAACGCGGTGGATGTCCAAAACCTGGTTCCAGCCGGTCCTACAAACACAACCGACGACAATGACTACCGAATGCCCGAGCTAGGCCGGTACTACGTTCAGGAGTGGGAAGAGGAAGATGCGAGGGAAGCTGAGCGTCAAAAGTTGGAACTCGCGAAACGAAAAGAACGCGAAGAGTGGTTCCGGAAGAACCCGCCGAAGAAGGAAAAGAAACCACCTAGCGCGAAGAAAAAGAAACGCATGCGGGACGAGGACTCGTCCACAATAGTAATCCAACCCGTCGCACCGTTAGAAAAACCGGAGGAGCTCCCCGACAAGTGCCACGTGTGCTGGGACGGCGTCGCGTACGACGACAACCAGGTACGTTTTTTTATCCCGTAAAATCCTGCTCGCCTTTTAACACGTGTTTCATGTACATCTGACGGTTTTTAGTATGGATCCTTTGAGGGATTCCTCACCATCCCGATACGAAACAGAGTACAGACACGAGATACGAGCACCCACTACATCCGCCCGACTGTTTGCCCATACAAAAGACTGACTTGTATTTTCAAAATCCTAGATTCTGTACTGCGAGGGGTGCGACGTCGCCGTGCACCAGGACTGCTACGGCGTGCGGAACGTGCCGAAGGGAGACTGGTACTGCAACGTGTGCGTCAATGCTGGAGGTGCGAAGGCTAAGGGGGCTGGCAAGGGCAAGGGCAAAGGGGCTAAATCCATAAGTGCTAAAGACGCTAAAGGCAGTAAAGGTAAAAACAAATCTAAAGATACGTCTCAACCTGCGAAGCAAAAGACTTGCATGGTTTGTGACGTCTCGGGCGGCGCGTTGAAGCCCGTGGCGGGGGGCAAGGACCGGTGGTGTCACCTTTTCTGTTCCAATTGGATGCCCGAGACGTTCGTGAAGGATTTGAAAACCATGGAACCCATCGGGGGGGTGGATAACATTGATCGCGAACGCGCGACGTTGAAGTGCGAAGTTTGCGCGAAACCGAAAGGAACGGGGTTTCCCATTCAGTGCGACTACGGCCAGTGCAGCGTTTCCTACCACCCTTTGTGCGCGGCGCTGTCTGGCACTCGGTGCATGGAGATCAAGTCTGATATGACGAAAGAAGGGTGCACGTACAAGAGCTACTGTCTGAAGCACAGTAAGGTCAGAGCCAACGAGAAGAAAAACAAAGCCAAGGCAGAGGAGGAGGAGGAAGAAGAGCACTCGGACTCGGACGTCGCCATGGATTCCGAGGACGACGAGCCTGTCTCGAAGAAGGCGAAACCCGAATCCTCCACGCCTGAGCCTTCCCGAAAAAGCGCGAGGTCCAGGGGAGGGTCCGCCACCCCTAGCGGTGTTTTCCAGAACGACGACGACGGCGACGTGATCCTTGAATCGGCGGGGAAGGAGAACAGGGAAGGCGACGGAGCGTTGGTGAAGAATGAGAATGGCGACGCGATAACGAAATCTGATGAGTTACCCCAACCCACGGAGACGCTGTGGGAGCACACCACGCTCGCATTAAAAGGCGCTGTCCCTACAATGCCCACCGAGCCCGAATCTTCAAAGATGGAGGAGGAGAAGGTTTATATGAGCAAACAGTCTACCGACCCAACCAAAAAGCCCCCGAAGTGTTCCGTGTGTTTGGCGCACAAAAAAGGAACCTGCGGAACCGCGACGGCGCCGACAAAGTGTTACCGTCGACGGGAAAAAAGCACCACAAGTTTGGCGAGTTTCGCGGATACGGACGGTGGTGGGTCTGTTTCGGATATGGCGGACCTAAATGGTGGTACTAATAATACTACTGTCGATCCCGGCCCGCCCCCGGCGTCCATGGAGGATGAAATGAAAACTTTAAAAAACGCATCCGATTTATTAAAACTAACTCCGGATGACGAAATTTTGGGCGAGCTTCTTCAGGCACACGTCGCGCTCGCGAAAGCCAGCTGGATCACACGGACGTTAGCTTCTAAAGCGTTGAAACAAGCGAAGGAACAAAGTGCGATGGAAGCGGAAGAAAGAGAAACACAAATCAAGTGGGGTACGGAAACGGAGCGGTACGAGGAGCGGTGGCGCGGGGGTAAATGGAGGGAGGAATATTTACGCAAACGCGGGTTACCGAGCGCGGACGCGTTTGGCGTGGACGCTGACGATGACCCGTTCAAGGACAAAACCAAAGAGTTGGTTGACCCTTTGGTGGAAACAGGAGCCATGGAGGACGCGTTGTGTGCTGTTTGTGGCGGAGGAGACTCAGAGGAACCCAACGAAATCGTTTTTTGCGAACGCTGCGAGCTCGCCACGCACCAGGATTGCTACGGCGTGACGCAGGTTCCGGAGGGGGATTGGCTGTGCTGGCCGTGCCACGTCGCGGAGGTTAACGAGGAGATCCAAAAACAGCCGCCCTCAAGGCCGCCCAGATGGCTACGAGAACCAGGCGACGGCGCGTTGTACGATCCCAGGCCCGCGTGCTGCTTGTGCCCGGTCAGGCGGGGGGCGCTGCGCGCGGTGGTGGAACCACCCAAGCCGCAGTCGGCGGGGAAGACTCCGGCGGTGGACGACTCAGGAAAAGTCTCCGACGACGCTGGAGACGCGCAGTCGCCTGCGCAAGCACGCCGAGCCACTTTGGTCGGGTTCTTTGATAACACAGCTATGAAAGACAACACCTCTGACGGCAAGCACCTGGGCGTGGGCAAAGCCACGCCGAGCTCTATGCCCGAAGACATCTCGGATCCGAGCGAACCTAATAATTCAAAGCCCGAAATCACGCGCTGGGCGCACGTTGTTTGCGCGCAGTGCGTGCCGGGTGTTGACTTCCTTACCAACCCCGCGCCTGGTGTTGCCGGGGCGGTTATTTACGGCCTCGACCGAGTACCAACGAGTGCGTTCGAATCCACGTGTTCCTTGTGCTCCAGGCAAGAAGGCGTCACGACCGCGTGCGGCTGGCCGGGGTGCGCGGCGAGGGTGCACCCACTGTGCGCCCGGCGACAGGGCTGGTTGCTCTCCGAGATTACGCGACAGGAGGACGACCGCAGGGTGTTTTGTGGGAGGCACAGTGTTGTGGAGCGGCGGCGCATTGAGAACGGCATGGGGTCTGTTGCGGACAGAGGTGGCAGAAGCGGACGAGGGGGGCGAGGAAGAGGACGGGGGGTGATGAAGGGCCGCGGAGGAAGGGGTCCGCGTCGCCGTCTGATTCCCACGCGCGAGGAGATGGAGCTGTTGAAGCGCGCGCGCTTCGGGTTGGAAACACTCCGATTGCTGTGCGAGCAGACGCTAGTGGAGCAGAAGCAACACCGGCAAATCGTGGATGCACAAGTGGAGCTGTGGACGATGCAAATGGCGGGTTTGGACGACGGGCAAGGTGCGAACACGCTGCCGTCACCGCCGCCGAGTCCGCGAAGGACGGAGACGTGGATGACGTACTCGAGGTTCGAGGTCGCGAACTCCGACCTGCCGCCCGGCTTCGCGTTTGCGAAAGTGGCTCCGGGCGAAGGCTCGCTCGCGGTGACGTTCAAGTAGAGGAGGAGGGAAGAGAGAAGAGAGGAGTGATAGCGATGATCAATGAGTTAATGACTCAACAAGGTGACTAAGTGACAACGAATAAAATACGATACGAGGTTTCAAAAATCAATCATCTACATTTTCAAAAAATCAATCTATCTCACCCCTCCACCGCGTCCCAGTCCAGCCACGGTTTGCTGTCTTTCCCCAGTGTTTTCAGGCTATCAACGTGTGTATGTATTTTCGTTAAGTCTGGTTTCACCGCTCGAAAGGCGAAGAGTAGTCGTTCTGGTAGTTCGTCTGTATTGCCGCCTTGAAGGGTCACCCCAATGTCCAGCACTAGTTTCGAAAAGTACCCGTGGCAATTCCGCAACCCGTTCGTCGCCACCGGCCCGAAGTTGTGCGCGTTGACGCCGATTTCAAAGTACCCTTTCTTTTTGTGAAAAAAACCCGTTTTGTTCACCATAAACGGCTTGCCGTTCCCCTGGCCTATTGCGACGCGCACGGCCCACGGGAGCTCCTCCGTCCCAGCCGCGACCATGCACACCATCTTCGTGACGTGGCGGAACTTGTCTGCGTGCGGGGGGGCGTCTAGTCCGTTTGCATCAGCGCCAGAGTTCGCGTTGAAGTGCTTCGACATCAGAGCTATGTCAGGGGGCATCTTGTTGAGATCACCACCTGATTCTTCTAAGATTTTCCGGGTTGAATTACTCATCCGCGCCACGACGCAGATGTGTTGTCCCGGTCCATCCGGCCCAACCTTTCGGTCGTACTTGCCGAACACGGGATTTAGGGGCGGGTAATCCGGCAACATCAAGTTGGCGATATAAACCGTCGGGCACCCGTGAATCACGCTCCCTATATCCCATCCGTATATCAGCTCGCCCATGTCTAGGGTTTTCGTGTCGCTGCGCACGGCAAGCACCTCCACCACATCGAAAAGAGGCACGTCGCTCGGGTACTTTTTCTTATCGCTCGTGTAGTTTTTCCCTCGCAATTTGAATCCCTTGCCCTCCTTGTTGGCGCTCCAGGAAAGCGCGATTCCTGACTCTGGGGTCTCGAACGGGATGTCGTGTCGGGGGATGACACATCCTGATGGGCCGTCGTTGGGTTTGGTGGATGGTTGCTCTGTTAACGTCACCCCACCCGCATCCCGCACCGCGGCGGAAACATTTCGTTCCAACGCGGTGCCGCTTCCCGGGCCGTGATCCAGCGTATCCAGCGTATCCTCCGCGTCGTGGAACTCGTCGTCGTCTGACGTGGGGGACATCGGCACGGGGCTTCCGAAAGCCCCTGGGGCGTTGTCAACCGTAGATTTACCCTTGCCACCGGCCTTTACATGCGGCGACCCTTTGCCCTTCACCTCGCCGTCAACCTCTGGCCGTCCGCAGCAAAGCATTTACCACCCACCCGCAAGACGCCCTCGGCGCCTCGCGATTGGCGCGGAGCCCGCGCTGCGGCAAGGAGCGGCAAACGCCCGAGGTGTGACGGAAAGACAAGCCGAATGCGAGCCCCGGGGGAATCCACGACCAGTTCTCGACTCCACGATCTGCTTTGCTTTGAAAGTCTCGATCGCTTTTATTCTCTTTGGCCGGCGGAGACGAACGACATTGCTGTCGGACGGAAAAGAAAGAGTTTGTGAAATCATTGCAAAGCATCTCTTGTATGTATATGGAGCGCTATGGACTGTCCCTCTCACGCTTTACTCGCCTCCTCGAACCCCCCTCGCAGGTACTCCACCTTCTCCTCCGAAGTCTCCAAGTACTCCCAGTCCGCTACCGGCACGGACACGACGGTGTACCCGAGCGCGGCGAGCTGGCGGTGCTTTAATTTAGTTTGCCCGAGCTTCACGGAGTGGTCGTTGCGCGCAAAGTGCGACGGGCCGTCCACCTCCACGGCCACCGCACTTGACGTACCCGTCCACTCCAGGACCAACAGATCCACGCGGTACCCAGCGCAAAACGCCTCTTCCTCGTGCTTTTCCCCCATGTACGCCAAAATAGACGCCACGTCCCGCTGGTACCAGGACGTCACCGGGGGGCGGCGCTGCGCAGCCCAGGCGTTGTCCGCAGCGGCAACGAGTTCTTTAGGCAACTCAGGCAAGCCTAACTTCCCAGCCCCCCCCAGCGCGTCAACGGAAACAATCACCTGGTGAATCTGGTTCAAGTACTTGCCTCCCCAAGCCCCTAACTTCACAGGTTGCGAAGAGTGTGAGTCATCAGAAGAGTCGGAAGAGTCATCAGAATACTCTACCCCCTTGCGTCCGATTTCGGTCCAGATTTGTTTGAACGAAAACGAACCCAACGCGTCGCCTCCCATCACGGTCAGCCCCCAAGCCGTTGCGACTAAGGTTTTCGGGGTAAAGGATTGCGCTTTTTTAGAAGCCGTGGCAGTCAACGCAGCACGTACATCGTCGTCCTCAACAGTCTCTTCCACAACCGCCCCCCCCGTGAACCACGTGTTTAATCCGTCGACGAACCCGGAGCCGTCGTTTCCTAAATGCGCGAACGCCCAAGCTAGTGTACTCAAGTCAAACGGCGAGTACTTTTGCAAACCCAAGTCAGAGGCGAAGCGGATATCCAAGGCTTGGAAAACAGGCGTAGATGCATGCCTGCACGATGCAAGCGCCCAGGCAAGGTCAGCGGTCTGCCGAGGAGACATGGAATCAATCATTTGAGACGCGCGATCGGACAGCACCTCCATCTCCGCCGAGTTGGATCGTTCACCCGCGATCACGGCTAACGCCCAAGCAGCGTTTGACACAGATTTGGGCGATAACGCGTCCGATCCTCTTCGGGCTGCAGCTACGCACGTGCCAATCAAATGCGCAACCCTCGAGTCCCGCCTTATACCAGTCATCTCTTCCCGATCCGTCCTGTTTGCCTTGGCTTTGTCCGCTACGATCTTCAGCATCCCGGCCGCGATTTCGGGGCTCACGCGTCGAAGCCCTGAATCTTCAAACCCCATTAAAGCTTCCATCGGCCCGGGCGCGTTCTTCTTGACATCCTTTTTCACGACATTCCACTCTTCATTCGCCATGGTCCACTGCGACTGCCAGTCCTCTTCGGAAAGGTTGTCCATATCGACTCGCCACAGCCCGTCGCCCGCGGTCGCCGTCATCTCGGGCTCGTCGTTTGCGGGATCGACACGACGACCGGGCAAATCGTCGTACCCCCTGGCGGCTTCTCGAAAGTTCACGTTATCACTCTCGTTCCCCTTCTCGCCCTTTCGCTTGCGTCTCCACTGGGCCGGTGCAACAGGCTGCGCCCCCCTTTCCTTCCGGAACTGCGCCGCCCGCTGGTTCGCCAGCTTGCGCGCGCGCTGCATCCACTCGCCGTCGGCTGAGTCATTTGATGATGCTGATGAAGACTTACCTGATCTTCTAGCATCCGTGGATTGCCCGCCGTAGCGCGCCAAGAAGGCGCCGCCCACGGACAAGACCGCAAACCTCATTGCTTACTTCTTCTTGCCTAATACGTCGTTAGCAGCTGACAGAAAGTCGAACCTACGTTTGAACTTTGCGACCTGTCCTGTTGCCGCTGCAGCTACGTGCTTCCCGGTCCACGTCACGTGCGTGTCGTGGTCCTGCTGAAGGAAGTACGAGTTCGCCTTGTGCTTCACCGCGGACAGTAACGGGAAGGTTCCGCCTTTAGTGCCGACGACAGTGATTCTGTACAGGAGTGGGTGGAGACCTTTCTTGGCCTGTTGGGGGGAGGGGGAGAGAGGTGAGTAATTTAACCAAAAACCTGGAAAAGTTGCCCTTGAGTTATTAACCAGTCAATCACAGGGACTAGAGCGGGCGCTTTTCACGGAAGAGGCCACGCCGAATCGTCGCTGGGGTTGGACGCACGTCCGGGTGAAGCACTACCAGTGCTACTACCCAAACGTGCGCGTGTGACCCGCAATGTCGATGATGCAATAGAGTATGTCTGTGCGTCTTCGTTTGGATTCAATACCCCAGTCTAAATACCCATACGTCGTGAGGCGGCGGCCGAGTAATCCGCCGCCCCGGGATGGGCACGAAGGATAATCGGCGGCGGTGCTGACGAGGCGCGTCGTCTGGGTATTTAGACTGGGACGCGAGTTTCTAAACTAGCGGAGACGCACCATGCGTTGCAAAGCGAAGGGCGACGCGGCGTTTGCTGCGTCGTGCGTGCTACGTGCGACGCGGAATGAGTGAAAGGGCGAACGTGGCGCCCGATAAGAGAGATTTCACTTTTCACAGTCGGCTGACAATTGAGCGACTGCAAGTGGACTAAAAAAACTCACCTGATGAGTTGAGTTCGTATTACACTGCTAACTAACTACCTCGCCCCCGCGACGTACAGCGACGCGGAGAACACGATATCACGTTTAATCATTGAGCTGGCGAGTTCCATTTTCTCAAACAACTGGGAGTCGCCCATGATACGCGCGGCGTTGCGTACGTCTCTGGTCATTTCGTCCAGCCGCGTTATGGTTCGCACGATTGAGCCTTCCTGGATGTCGGTTACGGTGCACGCGTCGATGAACGCCACGCCTTTGGCCCATTCGTGGACGCACTCGGTGAGGCCGAATTTTAGGGATGCGGAGGCGTACTCAGGGGGGTCGATGGGTAGGCCCTGTCGGGCTTGTTCCTCACCAACCGAGACTGCGAGGTCAAAGCATCTCCCGCACGCGTCGCCTAGCTCGGGACACGACGAAAAATCAGGCACCGCCGCGTTCTTCTCCTGGAACACCAGGGAGGATAACACCGCGACGGCTTGTTCCGGAGGCAGTTCAGTCAACATGCCTGCGAATATTATTTCGGTTCCGACTAGCTCATCGCCCGTTGCGATTTCACACGCCACCCTGCCTTTCAACGTAACCGTCTTGTCCACGTCGAGATACCCCATGTTTTGGAGTACTGAAACTCGGTTTTCGAAATCCGGCATCTGCCGAAGATTGGCGTCGCTCAAGTCGTGTTTCTGGTCGCCGATGCGGGTTTGTAGTATTCGTCGTGCGTGAAGTAGCGCTCTGTACGTTCTCAACTTGCTCGTCACTGATTTGGGCAGAATGGGCACGGCTTGGATTAACCGTGAAAGTTCGTGGCACGCCTCAACCGCGTTGACGTCTGTGATTTTTAAGTCCTTCGTTGGGTGGAGCGGCGCGGGGGGTTGGAATGACGCGCTTGAAACTTTTTCAAGCTCGCCAAGCGTTCGTGCCGCAGCAGCCGTGATATCTGGAGTGATCGAATCTCCATCAGGTTGTTTCCTCAAAAGCTCCACCGCGTCTGTTTCGATTCGAACGTCGGTGAGTGCTAAAACGTCCGACGCGTTTACGTTCGCGATGATAAACGAAGCGCCGCCCGATTGCAAACGCCAAGGCAAGGAATTCGGAAGCGGACCGTCGATAACTCCCGCGTTGTCTGCCTTACCCTTAGCGCCACTACTACTACCGAGGCCGAAAATGTCATATTTTTTCGGTTTCCTCGCAAACAACTTATCCGTCGCAGAGAGTTCTTTTGGTTTTTCCTTTTCTTTTTTAGACACGAGTCCGTTCGTCTCGGAAACCGGGGGGTGACCTTCGGGACACGGAAACAGCACTACGTAGGTTTTCTGTGATGTTTCCTTAGAACTGCTTGCCCCGCATATTCGAAGCAACACGCCGAGCTTGTCAATCGCGCTGGTGGAGGTATCGGGGGCATCGGAGGTGTCGGAGGTGTCGAGATTCTCGCCTCCCCCAGCTACTAACACGACCCTTCCAACTTGCATGGCTTGCTGCGCGCCTTTCGAGGTGAGCATCGCGTGGTTGACGTCAGCCGCGGCTAGACGAACTGTGTGACTAGCATGGTCATGTACCTCCACCGCGGACCACCCAGCCGGGTCCATTTGTAGCTCCTTCTCCACGAGCTGGCTCACCTTCTTCAAGCTCGCGACGTCCAGCGCGAGCGCCGCGCGTTTATCCCCCAGCCCGCACTGCGCGTGGAACTCCGCGAAGGATCTCATGAGCATGTCCTCCACGCGCAAGTCTTCAACGCGCAATAAATTCAAAATCATGCCATAGGTGAGTCTGAATTGGGACTCTAGTTTCGTGGCTTTTCCGGTTAATAAGTTCCGGGTGATCGTTTCTGTTGGAAAATTCTCCCACGCCGCGATGATCACAGTGCCTACCGGGTCCAACCCTCGGCGACCGGCTCGGCCCGCCATCTGGGTATACTCGCCAGGTAACAGACCCCTGAAGTCAACCCCGTCGTGCTTCCGAAGGTCCTGGAAACAAACACTCCGCGCCGGCGCGTTCACACCCATGGCGAACGTCTCCGTGGAGAACAACACCTTGACCACGCCGCGGCAGAAAAGCATCTCGACTATTTCCTTTACTATTGGTAATAAGCCGGCGTGGTGCACGCCGAGGCCCCTTCTTAAAAGTTCTCTCACTCGCAAGACTTGGGGTAACTTTCTATCAGTAGGGCTTAGTCTGGATAAACACTTTTCGCAAAACACGTGTATGTCGTGTTTCTCCGCGGTTGTGGTCAAGTCCAGCGAATTCAAACCCTCGCAAATCGCGTCGCAGCGTTTTTTGGAAAACGCGAACGTCACCATGGGGAGTAACTCGCGCCGCTCCAGCGTCCGGATCAACTCCACCCACGCGTTTTTATCCCGGCCGCGAGTGCCTGACGATGTGACAGATACCTGTCCACCCCTACCGCCTCGCCCGGGGTGTTTGTTCCCTGAATTACCGGTGGGTTTTTGAGAACCTCTGCCGGGAGCGCCTCTGCCTCCTGCCGTGTTTCCTCGTCCAGCAGCAGCACTTCTTCCACCTGCGACACCTCCTCCACTACCTCCCGTGTCATTCTTCTTGCTCTTGTTAATCGCATCGGTCGCAGCCTTGTACCCCCCGGGCAGGAAGGTTTCGCGTTCGCCAACCTTGTAGAAGTCGCTATCCTTGTCACCGCCAAAGTACAACACATGCTCCAGCGGTACGGGCCGTTTGGTGGTACCGGTGACGTAAACTTTCTTCCGCTTCGTCCGCCCGACCCAATCCGCAAATTCCCACACGTTGGGAACAGTAGCGCTGAGAAGAACTAGCCCGATGTGTTTGGGAAGCATGATTATAACCTCTTCCCACACCACTCCCCGTTCCGTGTCGTTCACGTAGTGCACCTCATCGAACACGACCCATTCCACGTCGCGAATCAAATCCGCGCCGCGGTATAACATCGATCGCAAAATCTCCGTGGTCATGATCAAACACGGCGCGTCGGGTTTTATTGAGACGTCGCCCGTGAGTAGCCCGACATCAAACTCAGCTCCAAAATCACGGAACTTCTGATTTGAAATTGTTTTTATGGGAGACGTGTATATGGCTCTTGTGCAGTGCTTCGTCGCAAGAGCGAACGCGTACTCCGCGACGACTGTTTTACCCGCCGAAGTATGCGCCGCGACAAACACGCTTTCGTTCCGCTCCAACCGGTACGCCGCTTCCTTCTGGAAAGAATCCAGCTCGAACGGGAACTGCTTCGCGAGCTGAGGAACCTCTTTGCGTAGCTTTTCGTCGATGTCAATAAGGCGTTCCATCATGCACCACTCTGTTATTGTTTTTTTGGCGTTACGGGTACTCTTTGTACTCTTCGCACGCCTTTGCACCGAACGCAACACTGAATCTAGCTCTAAATCTGAATCGTTGCCGGAATCGTGAGCGTTGGTATCGGGGTCATCAGTCTCGGAAGTCTCGGAAGGTTCGGAAGTTTCAGAGGCAGTGTCTGATGCGTCACTAGTAATGTCATCATCACTACCCTTTTCAATCATCAAAGCACTCAACAGCAAATCGTCGTGCGTCAGCGGCATCTGCGTGTCGCGCTCGCCATCGTCGACATCCGTCATCCCCACGTCAGCCGGCGCGTCCGACCACGTCGACGGCGCAAACCCAGGCGACGTCCCTGCAAATACGCCTTTTTCGAACTCAGCGAGCCAGGTCTGTGATTTCTTTTTTGAGTTTAAACTTCGTGCCTTAGCAGCTTCAATCGCAGCTTTGTCCCACCCCTCACCGCCCGGCGTGAAGGGCTGGTTGGAAGTCGACCCGCGGACGAAATCTTGTGACGCGCCGACCGGGCGATGCACGCCGTTGGTGTGGACGCCAGATGTGTCGATCGATTGCTCAAGCCACCCGGTACTAGTAGTAGTCACATCGTTTCCGTTGATCTCTCCGTTTTTACGCCCCCACTCGTCGCCTATGAATTGCGGGTCCAACTTGGGAAGCGTAGGCAAGACGACTGTTTCGGGGGTTGTGGGTTCTATTATACATCTGCCCTCATCCAGGACTAACACGTCGGTGATCCTCTCTGCTGCCGAAGACGCGGCGGCCAGGGCTTCCGCGGCGCGTCTAGACTGTGCGCGCTCCATCTCCGCGGCATGGCGAAGCCCTTCGAGATCCAACCGTGTGTCCAGGGGATACGCCCACGTCGCGGGAGGCAAGTCGTCGTACGAAGAGCCCGACCCAACCCCAGAACCGGATGCATCCACGCGAAGGTGTACGTCCCCCACACCGGTTTCCGCGAGGTGAAACCGCAAATCGCCCAAACCAGGCACTGTGAACCCCATGGCGAGCGCGACCGGGACCACACCGGAGGTCCGACGCCGCACCGCCGCGCGGAACACGAGTGGTCACAGATCTCGTGGATGAGGGTTGACATTTATATTTTATCAGTGAAAAAGTGCTTTGCGTTTCGCCGAGTATTTGACGAAGTAATTAAGAGTTCCTTGTGTGAAATGGCTGTTCTTTTCATTACAGGTAATAAACGTGTCGCTACGTCACTTTTGTGTTTATATCGTCACTCTCAGGGTGCGCATCAGATGCAGCGTCATGTCGTCTGGAGGGTCGTCTCAAACCGTCGTGGGGCGTGCGTGAAATTCGTGGAAGTGCGGCGGCGTGGGTAAAAACAGGGTTGGGGGGTTCGACGCTTACTCCTTCTTCTCCTTCTTCTCCTTGCGGTATTTGCGTGACTTCCTCCGATTGTAATCTGGCTGCCAGCATTTGCCACAAGTCCAGCCATCGTAATCGCACTTCTGCCATGCACTGACCTTGGCAGTCCCGCACTCCTTGCACTTCCTCCCATTCTCGGCGACGACTTCAAGCTTCTGCGAAAAATAAATAAAACGAATGACGCGAGGTGATGAGTTGAAACAGTTCGGGCGGAACATCGGGGGAGAGTTTGGGGAATACGCACCTCCTTGTGGTAGCACGCGAAGCAGAACCACAAGTCCTTGTTGCGCGGCGATTTGTCCCATCGGTTCACAACGGAGACGCCTAGGCCGCAGGGGTTGCCCTCGGATTTAAGGGCCTGGCACACGCGATCGGGGGGGGGCTGTTTGGTGAAGCACGACTTGCACGCCGGTGTCGGGTTTTCCCGATCAATCTTGCTGTTGCACCACTCGCTCGTCTGGTCGGTGCTGCACACAGAGCAGACCAGCTCAATGCCCTGTGAAGGATTGTTTGAGGGTGAGTTTTACTCGCAAGTGGTAGGCAAATAGGATGATAGAGGATTCGTAGTGGGTATCGTACGCACCAGCTTGATCCACTTCCTGGCTCCGCGGACGCTATTCGGGTCCTTCCTGTTCGACAGCGCGCGGACGAGCGAAACGTGAATAGTCAGCATGTGCGAAATCACTGCGGAGGCAAGAAAATAGAATTGGAGAAGAAAAATCGTCAAGGGAGGAGGAGGAAGGCACATACCAGACCCCTTTCTCAGCGCGTGTCGCTTTGCCTCGCACAGGCTCGGTATGGGGCGGA
>MDSY01113798.1_pt1 | contig 20162 bp, 21 predicted proteins | sample 811131 | NCBI WGS metagenome assembly MDSY01 (sample SAMN05326643, study PRJNA326480) | marine metagenome | isolation source: seawater | place: Atlantic Ocean: South West | collected 2010
AAATCAGAAAAAATTGGAAAGATTACACCCCATAAAGTAATTGCCATTACTGTAATAAATAAAAAATTATTTATTAGCAGTGAAGATTCTCTAGATAGAAATGATTCTATTGTTCGATCAGATTTTAATCTTGGTAATCTCCACAGAAAAATACCAAAAGCAAAAATTATACTAGCTATCATAAATAGTAAAAATATCATTCCTAATGTAGATGAAGCAAATGAATGAACGCTTACCACAGGACCACCTCTATTAATGAACATTCCTAGTTGAGCTAGTACAAATGCTATATTAAGTAGGACAATATTCCAGATTCTAAACATTTTCCTTCTTTTTTGTACCATTATTGAGTGTAAAAAAGCTGTCATCACTAACCAAGGCATTAATGCTACGTTTTCTATGGGATCCCAACCCCAGTATCCTCCCCATCCTAAAATAGTATATGCCCACCAAGCGCCGATAAGCATTCCTACTCCTAATATCCCCCAGGATAAAATTGCTGTTATTCTTGCAGTATCAATCCAATCATCTGTAAAATTTCCTGATATTAATGCACTTATGCAGATTGTAAAAGGTATAGTTATTGTTATCAGTCCTGCCATCAACATCGGAGGATGAGAAAACATAGCCGGATGAGTTAGTAAAGGATTCATTCCTCTACCGTCTACTGGTACGTTTGATATAGTTGTAAAAGGGTTTGCACCAAATATAAGCACCAATAAATAAAAAAGCTGAATTATGCTGAATACTGAAATTATTGATTTAATTGATGAGAATTTATAACTTTTAGGAATAAATTTTATTGTTAATGATGAAGCTACTGAGAGAATTAATAATATATAAAGTAAAGAACCCTCATTACCCGCATAAAAAGCAACCCATACAAATGCTTTGTTCATGATTGTATTGGAGTGATCAGCTACATATTTAATTGAGAAATCGTTATTTACAAATGCATAAATTAGGGTAGCTGATGCCAATAATGAAGTTATACTAGTCATGTAATATGCATTTCTACCACTAATTGAAAGTTCACTTATTTTCATTTTCGAGCCAATATTAACTGATAAGAGAGAGTAAATGCATAACAGAGTTCCAAGTACTAAAGATATATTTCCTAAATTAGACATTTTTTTGTTCCAATTCTATAATTTCTTTCTCAACATACTCTAAATATTCGTTTAATGTTTCCTTGTATTCTTTTTCTTTCGTATTTGAATTTTTCATATTTCTAATAGTGTATAAGGAAATTGATAATAATAATGAAAATATAATTATTGGCATAATCCAAGCAATTAAATTAAATCCTGTTGATGAAGGTGATGCTATGATATCGGATCCATACCGATCTATGAAGTATTCTCTAATGTTTTGGCTGCTCATTCCTTGGTTTACAAGAGTTTTTAATTTTAGTTTCATATCTATTGAAACTTGAGAATTAGAACCTTCAATTGTTTGGGCGTCACAAACAGGACACATTATTTCCGATGCTAACTTATGATATTTTTGTTCATTAGAAAGATCGTCTTCTTGAATACAACCTGTAAAAAAAACAATTGCTATGAGACATAAACTTATAAAATTAATTTTGATCATACTTAATTTTATAACAATAATTTACTAAATTTATTTGCTTAGACCGTTTTCTTTATCAAAAATATAATAAACTATTTCACGTATTTCTTTTTGAGTTAATAACTTTTTGAAAGCTGGCATTAACTGACCCTCGCTAACTGCATTGATGTATGTAATCATTAGGTCGTGAGTATTAAGCCTGTTAGCTGCAGAATCAACTAGATTAGCAGGAGCATTATGAGGCATTCCGTTTACTTTAGAGTAAAAATTATTTTTAGAAATAATATGTTTTGTTGCGCTTCCATCCCCTAGACCTGTTACACCATGACATGTTGAGCAGTTAACTCTATATAATTCAGATGCTAAATAAACATCATAATTTTCATAATTAGGATATTCTATGTCATTTAGAACAACTTCAGGTCCTCCTTCAGAATTGAAAGTAACTGCATCTACTACAGCCGCAAGTCTAGGAGGTTCTTGTGCTCTATATGACTGTGAATAATGCATTTCTGTGAAAGTTTCTATTGGATATGTATTATTTTCTTGGACAGCACAACTAATCATTAGCAATACTAATGAGATACTTACTAAAAATCTTTTATTTAAACTAATAAACTTTTTCATGCTTTTTTAATTTCTACTGCTCCGGCATAGTTTAAGACTTTTTCTGCGTCATCTGCTCTTGATTCATCATCTAGATTTATAACTACTCCGATCCACCCCTCGGTTATTCTTCTGTCATAAGCACCCATTTTTAAATTTGGTAACCTTGATTCAAAAATTATTCCAATAACAGTAGAAATTACACCTGCTAGCATTGTTAGCTCATACATAATTATAAGCATCGCAAAAATTGATAATATTGGTTTTCCGCCCGTAACAAGTGGATATGCTATTTGGGTAGCTGCAGTTAAAAATAACGAAAGTGTGAATCCAATTATAGCTCCAAAGGCTGGAAATCTAAACAATCTGTGTTGAGGAACATGTTCCCCAAAAGCGCCTTCTGGGTATGGAGTTCCAGTAAGAACATCAAATGAACCAAGTTCGAAACCTGCGTTCTTCAGTCCATCCATTGCATCCGCTGCTGGTGTTGCCTCCTGAAACAATCCTATCATACTAATACTCATAAAATTTTCCTTTACTCTACTTCTCTAACTATTGCAGGAACTTTTGCCCTACCTATTTGTATATCGTCTGTAAATACTTGACTTTCTTTTTGTTCAAATAATGGTACTAATGGAAAAAATCTTGAAAATAGTAACATTAGTAAAGAAACCCATGCAAAAGACCAGATCATTATTGCCCATTCTACAGGACTAGGCCTATAAGCTTCCCAAGTGAAAACAAAAGGTGTTCTTCTAGCTAGTCCTGGAACAATAATTAAGAATCTTTCTAGCCACATACCAACGTTGACTAGTATTGAAGTCCAGAACATAATTGCTATGTTGTTTCTAAATTTTTTTACGCACCATACAGGTACTGGTATTATGTAACCAGTAACCATGAAAATTATAAATAATAAATTCCAAGGCCATTGGAATATTTGCATTTCTCTAAGCGCTATTTCAGGAGCATCTTGACCGTATAAGGCAAATATTAGCTCCAAGAATGTACATGCTAGCCATCCAGTTGCTACAACTATCAATAATCTTGCCAGGGCATCAAAATGTTCTGGACGAATAAAATCATCCCACTTCCATAACCATCTCATTAGAGCCATCATAGTAACAACGGCTGATACTCCTGAGTGTACAGCTCCAATAACGAAGTAAGGAGCAAAAATTGTTGAATGCCAACCTTCAACTGCAGAGGCTACAGCAAAGTCCCAAGAAACAATTGAGTGTACTGAAACGAATATAGGCAACATAAGTGCTGAAAGTAATATTCCTCCAATAGTTTGCATTTGCCACTGTCTTGGGTTACCTTTCCATCCTAGCGCTAACAAAGTATAAAAAGCATTTTTCCATCCAGTTGTTCTATCTCTAAGAACACCTAAATCTGGTAGTAATGCAATATATAAAAATAGTGTTGAACCAGTTAGATAAGTACTTATAGCAACAGGGTCCATTATAAGTGGCGATCTAATATTAGGATAAATTCCTCTAGAAATATCGTATGGAAGTATCCAGTATGCTATTCTCCATGGTCTACCTGCGTGGATAAGAGGGAATACTAGCGCAGTAAACAATGAACAAACAGTCAGAAGTTCTGCTGCTCGAGTAACCGGTCTTCTCCATTCCGCTTGAGTCAGTCTTAAGATAGCGGATATCATGATTCCTGCGTGTGAAATACCTACCCAAAAAACGAAGGTAGTAATAAATAATCCCCAGTATACTGGCCGTGAAAGTCCAGTGAGGCCTAGGCCTCTATTAATCATAGTAGCTATGATAATTACTCCAATTAGTACAACAAAACCAAGACCTGCAACAGTAGGCGCCCACCATTTCGGAGTTTGAAGTGTGCCGTTAAGTAATACTCGATTCGTATATTCTTGACTTAGGTTTCTTTTTTGTTGCATATTTTTTATACTTCCTAATCAGGCTTAGCAATCAAAGTTGCATGACCTTTAATATATTTTATTGGTTTAGATAGCAAATTAAACTCTTGGATTTGCCATATAGATAACACAGGAATAATTTTTGTCATTAGCATCACTATAAGAATAGACATAGATATACTGCCAATAGCTATAACTATATCGTATACATCAGGGTAGATTGTATCTGGTATCTGTTTTAACCATTTCTGATGAATATGTTCTTGAGGTACAGACCATGCAGCTACGAATAAACGTATTCTGTCTAGTAGAAGCCCAAAAATAATTACAGAGGCACCAATCGCCATACCATTTATACTTTTTCTTACTCTATTCCATATTAGTATCCACCAAGGGACTAGCCAAATAAATGCAGCTCCGGCAAAAAAAGCCCAAATCATTGGACCTTTAACTAGTAGGTCTAAGGTTGCTTTGTCGTTTTCTGATCTACCATACCAGAAGACGATGAAAGAAGAGTAAAAGAGGTATATCCACAGTAGAGTCAAAGCAAATAATAATCTTCCTAATGACCAAAATGCATCAAGATGTATATATTTTTCTAAATTCATTTTTCTTCTTACTATCCATAATGCTATAACGAGCGCTGCTACACCACCTTGCCATGAAGAAACTGTATGATACAGAGTAAAAATTGCATCACGCCACCCTGGCACAACACCCTGAGCAAAATCAGTAGTATAAAGGAAATTTACCATTACCATAACAAAGAAATAGAAGGTTCCAAACATTCCTATTCTCATTCTCAGAGTTCTCCACTGTGAATCTGTACCAACCCATCCTCTAGATAGTTTCTTTCCTAGTTTTTTCCTCCAACCAGTGGAGTTTTCTCGCATAGCTGCAAAATCAGGTAGGGCGGCAGAGTAGAATAATGCTATTCCAGTGATTAATAGTAGAACCATACCAATTATTCCCCATATATGTGGTGAATAATTAGGAGCTTCAAACCATATACTCCTTCTTCTTGTACCATCAACGACTAATGGAGGGAGTAAAAATAATAATGGAATTAATACTATTATTGTAGATATACCGGCAAAAGAAAATATTGCAGCTAATCTTGTAAGAGGTCTTACCCAATTTGCTTTTGCCATCACTGGCCCCATAGCAACCATTGGTGCTCCTCCAGTTATAGAAAGTAAAAAAGATACTAGAGCTGCTACATAACCCCACCTTGTTGAATCATCTCCATAGTTTATCCATTTTAATATTAGTGCAATTATCCCAAGAACTGACATTATTCCTAGCCCAATAGCAATAATTTTGAAACTGTTTGATGTTCCATTAGTTGTATCAATTAAGTCCCTAACTATCACAGCAGACTCTACATTTTCTGGGGGTAAAGTATGATGAGAATTATGAGTTTCTTTTTTAGGTAAATTGACCATTTAGTGATGTCCTTCTTCTGAACCTTTTTTGTTAGGATCAATTTTAGCTAAATAAATCACATTTGGATCTGTTCCGAATTGTTCAAGCAGTGTGAATGCTCTTTTATGATTTCTTAACTTTGACACCCTACTCTCTGGATCGTTTAGATCTCCAAAAACTATTCCATGCGTTCCACATGCTGCAGAACATGCTGTTTGAATTTCTCCGTCTTCCAGTTCTCTGCCTTCACTTTTTGCTTTTCGTGAAGTTCTATTAATTCTTTGTATACAAAAACTACATTTTTCCATTATTCCTCTAGACCTAATAGTTACATCAGGATTTAAATGATTCCTTAATGATTCAGGCCAAACTGGATCCCAATAGTTAAAAAATCTTACTATATATGGGCAAGCGTTTGCACAATATCGAGTTCCGACACACCGATTATAAACCTGTACATTTAATCCTTCTGAGTTATGATAACTGGCATATACAGGACACACTGGCTCGCAAGGAGCGTTTTCACAGTGTTGACACATTATAGGAATGAATCTTGCTTTTGTATCAGGAAAATCTCCTTCCCAGTATCTTTCAACCCTAATCCATGAAATTGATCTAGCTCTTTCAACTCGATCTTCAGTATTTATAGGAATATTATTTTCTGCTTGGCAAGCAAGTACACAGGCTTGACAACCTGTACATTTATCAAGGTCAGCAATCATCCCCCAGTTTCTTGTTCCAAATTTTTCAACATCTGTTGTCATTTATTTTTTCCTTAATTAGTGATCACTTTTTGATTTTGAATCTTTTTTTTCAAATAGTTCTTTTTGATATTGATGGTGATTATGCTCTTGGGCTTCCTTAGCAGTTTCATTAGGGCTTACAACAAGAACTGGTACTCCAGGTTCTACAGGCCTTGCTTCTACGTCACCTTCCATCTTTGGCACTTTTCTCCTGTTACCGGTTTTACTAACAGTAACCTTGGTTGCTGCCCATGCCAAAGCACCAGATTCAGAATCTCGCATATTTGCAAGAATTGAAAGAACATTCGAACCCCTTCCTTCTGCATACCTACCGCCATTTTTGTTTCCTTGCCCAATTGGTACTCCTATTACTCCTGGTCTTATACCGGGGTGTGGATATGCTAGAGCTTCGATACTACCATTAGATGAAGCAATCTGAAGAATATCTCCTTCCCTGATGTTTAAATCTTCTGCTTGATGGCTATTAATCTCGACCCACGTTGACCAAGATGCAGAAGAGATGGGGTCTGGAGTTTGTTGAGCCCATGGTGCATAAGCTAGTCTTCCATCTAAAATGGAATTCGATATAAAAGGTGCAAGGAAAAAGTCCGAAGAATGATGTTTATCACCAGAATTTTGTTCTTCATCTGAGTGATGGTCAATAGATGAAAAATCACTATTTGATTTAATGCTGGAAATACCTTTAGTTGATAATTTGAAATTTTTGTTTTTATTCGATAAATTCCACCATCCACCTCTTTGTAAAATTCCATTTGTAAAATTATCTGAACTATTTGAAATTATGGAACCATCAGAAACATTGCCGTGAAGTTCTTTTAGGTCGCCTTTAATCATTGATTCCATATCGTTACCAATATTTTCACCTAAGTCTTTAGATATTTGCAAAATTAAATCACCAAAACTTTTAGAATTACTAATAACTCCTGAACCATCTGAGGTCATGGTTTGCCCTACGATGGGTTGCTGAGTACCTAAAACCTGATAACCTGGCGCAGGTTCAGGAATATTTGTATCCCAAGATTCAAAGCATGTATCTTCTGGGAGTATTAGATCAGCATAGTCCATGGTGTCATTATAAACCTGTCCAAAACAAACAACATTTTCTACTTTGCTAATTGCTTCTTTTATTCCAGTAAATTCTGGCATTCCGTGAAGTATATCTGCCCCACGTATTATCAAAGTTTTTACTTCTCCGTTAGACCATCTATTAATTTCATTTTCCCAATCGGCAAGTGAATTTCCAGTAGCAGTAGAATTGATTTTTGGTAGTACTGATTCTGGATTAGGTATAATACCGCCCTTTGTATTGATTGAATTAGTAAGAATATTTAGACAGTAAATAGCAGTAGTAGTAAAAGTTCCGTTTGTATGAGCTTCGGATGACCCGCCTCCGAATGCAATAGATGGAGTATGCTTAGCGAAATGTTTAGCTGTTTCTTTTATTTTCTCTTCAGAAATATCACATTTTTTTGCAACTATAGAGGTCGAATATTCATTTAAATTAAAATCAATTACAGACAAAAATTGATTAATAAATTTTTCTTCAACTAACTTATTAGTAATAATTTCATATGCTATTCCAAGAGCAAGATCACTTTCAGTTCCTGGTATAGGTGACAACCAAAGATCTGCAGATGCCGCTGTGTTAGACATTCTTGGGTCAACATGAACAAAATAACCTCTTTCGCCACCATTACCTTCTCTAAATGCACCATACATTTCATTATATTGAGCTGGAGAGTACCATGTACTTAGCCAATCTGCTCCAAAAGAAAGAATTGTTTGTGAGTTTTCTATATCAAAATGGGGTAATCTATCTAAATCAAATATTCTTTTCAATGTATGTTGTTGGGTATTTTGATTGATTGGATCAAAATACATATTTTTTGCTCCAAATTTTTTAGCAAACTCACTTGAAACGTATGATGAGTGACTTCTTAGAGGGTTGGTTACAATTGTTATTTTGTCCTTTGAGTCTCGAATCATATTTCTTAGGTCATTAGTTGCTTTATTCCATGAAACATTAATGACATTTCCTGATTTAGAATATCTGCTCAAAGGTTCTTTTATTCTGTCTGGATGATATAGTATTTGAAGAGTTGAGTCATATCTTGCAGTAGCTACTCCTCTGTTTATAGGGTGATCTGGATTTCCTTCTACCTTGGTAGCTCTACCCTGAACTACTCGGACTATCACACCATCCCCATTTGCATAATCAGGCATACTTGTTGCGTACCAAGCATCTTCTCCTCTAACTAAGTCTTCTGGGTAACCTACTGGACTCTGGACAATTAGTTCCTTTTCAGGCAATCCACAGGCTGCAAAAATCATTGCTCCAGCGGCTGATTTACCCGTAAGTGATAGAAATTCTCTTCGATTTATTTTCATATTTTACTTTTTGTCCTTTAGTATAAAATTAGTGGTGGCACGTCGCACAATCCGTAGGGGCGCCATTATCTCGATGGCAGTCAACACATTGTCTCATTTTTAGAGGTTCGACCTGATAAACTTTTTCCATTGAAGCTACATTTCCATGGCAAGTTGAACATACAGCTGAAGGACCTGTTGAAACTCCATCTGTTTCACCTTTGATATGTTCTGGGTTTGCAGACAGGTACCTTATGTGAGGTTCGTGTACAAATCTCACATGGTCAGGTAACCTGTGGACCCTTCTCCAGTTAATTGGAGAAGTTCCATCATCACCAATAATTCCAGCTGCATCTCTTAAAATATTTAATTGAACATTATCTTCTGAGCCGATTACTCCATGGCAATTCGCGCAAAAATTTACGGGTGGTATATATGCGTTTGCTCCAGCTGCTGTATTCTTATTTACCGTTCTATGGCAAAAAGTACAGTCTGTTCCAAGGCCAACCATTACGTTACCATCAGCGTCTTTATAGTCTAATTGCTTAGTTGAAGCGTGAACTGTATGAGGAAAATTGATGGGTTGGTCAAATGTTTGTTCAAAACCTAATACAGGAATTGGCTGACCCCACCACGCAGTTATAATAAATGAGCCAATAGCTCCGACAAAAGCTAGAGTGAAAAGCCCTCCGATAGGTAGCAAGTACATTAATGTTTTAGGTAGTTCAACATCACCTAGGTGAGTTGGTGGAGGAGGGGGTTTTGGTAGCTTGATAGGTAATTTTGGTAGCTTAATAGGTAATTTTGGTAATTTGAAATTACCTGATTTAGATTTATGATCTTTATTTTTATTTTCCAAATCCAAATTTTTACTCGTTACTTAATTTATTGTAATACTTATATCCAAAATCTTGAATAAGTTTCTTGGAGGAAGTTCAAGTTTTGAGAAAACATTATCAGTGATCCAATGATTCCAATCACGCATAGAATTCCAAATGCATATAGAGGCTTTCTAATCTTTGTCCACTTTCCATCAATTGATTTGTCATCCACTGCTGAAGGAATCATTGCATGAGCAATAAGAAGCGAAGGTCCTGCCATTATTGCAAAGCCAAGTGCTAACCATAAAAACTTGAGGGCCATTCCTACCTCTGCCCATTGATCCTTTGAAAGTGGTGCTGGATCCATTTAAAAATTAAACTCCTAAGAAAATTATTTCGTAAATTTTTGTATATAATTTTTCTAATCTTTATAAATTTTATTCATTACCTAAAATCTATGCAATGTTCAAAAACATAATTTGTTGTAAATTTTGATTAAAATTAGTGTTTTAAGCATTATTTATAATAATTACGCCGAATAGCAATATACATATAAATTACTTTGTGCAATTATTAAAACATTATGTTCTATTTTAATATATTAATCGACTAGAGAGGTACATTTTGACTATTCCAAAGACGAAACTTAAGTGGATTTACGAGACTATGTATAGAATTAGGCGTTTTGAGGAAACAATGCTTGAGCAAACTTTTAAAGGTAATGCTATGGGTGTAACTCATCCATCGGACGGACAAGAAGCACCTCCTACAGGAATTTGTGCTCATCTTACTAAAAATGATTGGATAGGTTCTACACACAGAGGTCATGGACACTGTATAGCAAAAGGTTTAGATACAAGTGCAATGATGGCTGAAATTATGGGGCGCTCTACAGGACAATGTGGAGGTAAGGGAGGCTCTATGCATATAGCAGATTTTTCAAAAGGTATGTTGGGAGCAAATGCTATTGTTGGTGCATCTATACCTCTAGCAGTGGGTGCCGCGCTGACAGCTAAATACAAAGGTGATGAAACTAATTCAATAGGGGTTTCGTTTTTTGGTGATGGTGCAACTTCCCAAGGAATTCTGCACGAATCTATGAATTTGGCTTCTGTATGGAAATTGCCTGTAATTTTTGCATGCGAGAATAATGGGTATGCTGAAGCTACTCCTGCTTGGTATGCAGTATCAACAGAAGATATTGCATCAAGGGCTGAAGGTTATGGTATGCCTGGTATTGTAGTTGACGGAATGGATGTTTTTGAAGTTTATGATGCTGCCGGTGAAGCTGTTAAAAGAGCTAGGGCAGGCGAGGGTCCAACGCTTATTGAAATGAAAACTTATAGATACCACGGACATTTTCATGCAGATGATACAAAAAAATATCGAACTGATGAAGAAGAAAAATTATTTCATCAAAAAGATCCTATTATTAATTTTGAAAAAAGAGTCAAAGAACAAAAACTTATGAGTAAAACTGAACTTGAAACGATTCAGTCTGAAATTGAAAAAGAAATGTTAGGAGCTGTTGAATTTGCGTTGAATAGTCCTATGCCAAATATTAATGATTTGTATAAAGATGTTTACGTTGAATACTCTAATTCTATTGAAGGATTGAGATAAATAAGGAGAAAATATATGGTTGAAAAAACTAACATAAATCCATTAGGTCCAGGATATGAAAATGTACCTGGTAAAGAGATGAGGTTTAGAGATATATTTAGGGATACTCTTAGAGCTGAAATGATTAGAGATGAAAATGTATTCTTGATGGGAGAAGACATTTCTGGTGGTTTTGACAAAAAAACGAAAGAACCTCTTGATGCATGGGGAGGTCCTTTTGCTGCTACAAAAGGACTTATTCAGGAATTCGGTCCAAAGAGGATTAGAGACGCGCCTATTTCCGAAGCAGCTTTTACTGGAGCAGCAGTTGGAGCAGCATTAACTGGGCTTAGACCCATAGTTGATCTAATGTATTTTGACTTTGTTACGGTAGCCTATGATCAATTATTATCTAACGCTGCAAAAAGTAGATATATGTTTGGCGGACAGACAAAGGTACCTATGACTCTTTTTGCTCGATCGGGGGCAGGAACTGGGCATGCAGCACAACATTCGGAAAGTTTTTACTCAATGCTTGCTCATATTCCAGGCTTAAAAGTTGTAGTCCCTTCTGATCCCTACTCTGCTAAAGGGTTATTGGCTGCGTCTATTAGAGATGATGATCCCGTCTTCTTGGTAAATGACAAAAAATTGATAAATTTATCTGGCTTTGTACCTGATGAGGATTATACGATTGAAATAGGAAAGGGAAGATATTTGAGAAATGGTAATGATATAACTCTTGTGGGTATGTCATATACCTCAATTGTATGTCAAGAGGCTGCTAAAAAATTAGAAGAAGATGGTATAAGTTGTGAAGTTATAGACATGATGTCACTATCTCCATTTGATGAAGATATTCTTATTGAATCTGTAAAGAAAACAAATAATGTTGTGATTGTAGATGAGGATACCCCAAGAGCTTCAATGGCATCTGAATTTGCCGCAGTTATAGCTGATAAAGGTTTTGATTATTTAGATTCACCAATCAAGAGAGTTACAGCTCCACATAGTCCTGTTCCATATAACAGAGATTTAGAAAAAGCGTTCATGCCTCAACCAGCAGACGTAATTTATTCAGTTAAACAGGTTTTGGGTTTGTAATTTTATAGTTTTTAAGATGTAATATGCGAGTTTTTTACTTGCATATTACTGATTTATCAATCTGACTCATTTTGCGCAATACACTATATGGATAAATGCCTGTACTATGGCCATCTGACCATAAAAATTGCAGTGCGTATTTTCCAACTTCAAAATAATCAACTATGATAATATCTTCAGGTATAGCTGATACATTTAATAATTTTTTTCCTGTCATTTCTTCTACACAACTAGCGCATCCACATTGTGATCTAAGGTACTTATATGGATAAATGCAATGTATTTTGTCTGCCCATAAAATTTTTACTCCATTGTCGAGTAGTTTTACTTCATTAGGTATATCCATATCTTTTCCTTACCAATAACATTTAAATATAATGATTTTTATATTACTGAAAATATTGATTTTTTTTATATTTATATAATACTTATTATACGCAAATAGTTAAAGATGAATAAATAACAAAGGGTTGAGTAATGTCAAATGAAGTAATAAAAGTAGGTTTTATTGGAGCTGGCACGAACACCACATTTCGCCATATTCCTGGATTTCGAGCTATGCCAAATGTCGAACTTTTAGGTGTAGCAAATAGAAGTGTTGAATCTTCAAAATTAGTAGCAGAAAAATATGAAATTAAAAATATATATAATGATTGGATGGACTTAATCGAAGATCCAGAAATAGATGCTGTCTGTATTGGTACTTGGCCATATATGCATTCAATAATTACTACTGCTGCTCTTGAATATGATAAACATGTTTTATGTGAGGCAAGAATGGCTTCTAATGCTCTCGAAGCCCGTGAAATGCTACATGCATCTGAGGTGAAACCAAACTTAGTAACTCAAATTGTTCCTCCTCCACACTTAATGCATTGCGAAGCGCACTTAATCGATATTATTTCAGAAGGTTATTTGGGAGATATAATAAATGTTAATATCAGAGTCAGTGATGGTAATGCTTATCCTGATTCATCAACTGAAGTGCATTGGAGGCAAATAAGAGAATACTCAGGAAACAATGTCATGTTTCTAGGTATTTGGTACGAAAATTTAATGAGACTCGTAGGGCCAGCTAATTCAGTAATGGCACAGTCTCAAATAGTAGTTAAACAAAGACCAAATTGGAATGGAGAAAAATACTTTGTTTCTATTCCAGATCAAATTGATGTAATATACTCATTGACTGGTGGGGGAAATGTTAATCTTTCAATGAGTTCAGTGAGTGGGCCATTTTCTGAACCTATGGATCTTTGGATTTATGGAACTGAAGGTACTATTAGAATTAGAAGTAAAGGTCCAAATGAGGTGCCTATAGTTGAAGGGGCTTCTAAGGGTGAAAAATCCATGTCAACAATTAAAATCCCAAAAGAAAAACAAGGTAAGTGGAGAGTAGAAGAAGAATTTATCAATGCCATCAGGGGCAAGGAACAAATAACCAGATCAAATTTTGTTGATTCATTAAAATATATGGAATTCACTGATGCGGTTCAAGAATCATGGCAAACTGGTAGTAGAATTTATTTACCCTTAGTATAGCTTTTATTATGACAGATAAAAATATTCAAATAGATTTGAATGCTGATATAGGTGAATCCTATGGGATTTATAATTTAGGTGATGATGAGAAGATTATTGAAGTAATTTCTTCTGCAAATATAGCTACGGGTTTTCATGCGGGAGATCCAAACCATATGAAAAGAACTGTAGATTTATGTGAAAAAAATGATGTTAGTATAGGTGCGCACCCAGCATACCCAGATAGGCTTGGATTTGGTAGAAGAGATATGCATCTTGAAAATGAAGAAATATCAAACATAATAACATATCAGATTGGTGCGCTGATTGGTTTTACTAATGAAAAAAAAATTCAACATGTAAAGCCACATGGAGCTTTATATAATGCCGCTGCAAGAGATGAAAGAATTGCTAGTGTAGTTGTTGATACTATTATGAAATTTGATGCAGATCTGATACATGTTGTTTTGGCGGGTTCTTTATGGGAAGAGGTTGCAAAATCTAAAAATGCTAGAGTAGCTAGAGAATGTTTTGCGGATAGAGGGGTTAATTCAGATGGTACTCTGGTTTCAAGATCTATGCCAGGTGCAGTTATAGATGACATAGATGAAATTATAAAAAGATCTAAAAAACTGATAATTGAAGGTAAAGTTGTAGCTAATGATGGAACGGAGATTGATTTTGTAGCTGACTCTATATGTGTTCATGGTGATAATCCAAAAGCTATATTGATTGCTAATTCTTTAGAAGAAAGTTTTTTCAATGAAGGTATAAGAATATTGCCTTTATCAAAAATGGAAAATATCTAGAAATGAGTATAAGTAATACTAAAATCTCCCATCTTGGAGATTCTAGCATAGTAGTAAAATTTTCAGATAAAATAAATCCTGAAGATAATGATAAAGTTTATAGTTTTTATAAATTTATAACAGAAAAAAACTATTCTTTTGTGAAAGATATCATACCTACTTATAATTCTGTTTCTATTGAATATCTACAGGACGAAAAAACTTTTTTTGAGATTAAGGAACTCTTGATGTCTCTTATAGAAAAATTAGGTGACAAAAAATTCGAATACGAAAAAAAAATTATAGATATTCCAGTAAAATATGGAGGCAAATATGGCCCTGATATAAACTTTGTTGCTGACCATTGTAAAATCTCTAGAAAAAAATTAGTTGAGCTACATACAGGTGTTGATTACAGAGTGTATATGATTGGTTTTTCACCAGGGTTTCCATACTTAGGTGGAATGAACAGTCAAATAGAATGTCCTAGATTGAAAAAACCTAGAATAAATGTACCAGCTGGATCAGTTGGTATAGCTGAAAAACAAACAGGAATTTATCCAATAGATAGTCCTGGAGGATGGCAAATTATAGGTAAAACTTTCTTAACTCTATTCGATATAAGCAATGAAATACCATCTTTGATTGCTCCTGGGAATATTATCAGGTTTAGGGAGGACTAAGTGCCATACCTAGATGTAATATCTCCAGGTCTTTTTTCATCAGTTCAGGATAATGGTAGATATGGCTTGAAATCTATTGGTGTATCTTCAGGCGGGGTACTCGACAGTCAATCATATATCATTTCAAATTTCATTCTGGGAAATTCTAAAAATGATGCAAGTATAGAAATTATAGGTGGCGGTTTTGAAGCCATTTTTTCAGAACCTACTTTTTTTTGTATAACTGGTGCAATTGGTAAGAATTATTTAGACAAAAAACTAATATTAGTTAATACACCTTATTATGCTTCACGTGGATCTAAAATAAGCATAGGCACTCTCGAGACTGGCTGGATTTGTTACCTGAGCATTGTAGGGGGCATACAAAGTAAAAAATATCTTGGTTCAAGATCTGTATATATTAACTCAGGCATATTTGGCCAGAAAATTGATAAGTATACAAAAATTAATTATATAGAAAAAAATTATTTACCTGAACCAAAAATTTTCAAAGTAAAAAATAAATATTCAACTCTCTCAACAAACAATCAAGTTACATCAATTAGAGTATTAGAATCTACAGAATATAATAAATTTACAAATAAATCTAAAAAACTATTTTTTAATTCGATTTTTAATATTTCAGATCAATATAATCGCCAGGGGATGATGCTTGATGGTCCAAAAATTCATACGAAAGGTGATAATCATGATATTATCTCTAATTATGTTAATAAGGGGTCAATCCAAGTTCCAGGAGATAAAATGCCTATAGTTCTACTTTCAGATTCACAAACAACCGGTGGGTATCCTAAGATAGCAAATGTAATTAGTACCGATTTTAATAAATTAGTCCAATTAAGACCGGGTAGTAAACTTAGATTTGTTCTTATAGATATAGTAGAAGCTCAAAAAATATATATAAAAAATATCAATCTCATTGAACAAAGTATTTATGAAGAAAATCTAGAAAAAATTTCACTTAATGTAAATGGTTCAAATATTAGTTTAGACTATTTATTTGGAGATAAAGCAAATCTAATTGGCATAGATGGGCGATTATTGCCTTTAGATTTTATTAAAGAATTATAATTTTTTTGTTTTTTTGTTAGAATTTAGTTTGTTTTTAAAAATTTTATTCAAAATTTAATTTACAGGAGACTGTTTTGGATTCTAGAGAATCAATATTATTAGACGGTATATACGTTACTTCAGTAGGAATGCTGACTGTTTTTTTTATATTAATTCTTATTTTTATATCTATAAAAATAGTAATTTATTTAACTACAACTAATAAAAAAAATATAAATATTGATTCCGAAAATAATGAGATTATAAGAATCCCTGATCAGAAAGTTAATATTTCTGAAAGCCAAATTGCTGCTATTGCTGTAGCTTATATGTTGAAAGTTAATAACGAAGACTTTAATGATATTGATACTAATAAAATTAGTAACAAAAATTCTAGTACATGGTGGTCTAACGGCAATCAGAGAAGTTTAGGCCAACCAACTACACAATATATAAGGTAAATTTAAGAAGGTAAATATATTTGTCTGAGTCAAACCACATACAAATAAATATAGGAAATGAATCCTATAATGTTGAAGTAGGCGACATTTCAATGTCACCTGTAGAGGTTGTAATTAATGGTAATAATTACTCTGTTGATATATCTAAATATTTGAAAAATAGTAAACCTTCAAAAAGGAAAATAACCAAAAAGTTTCCTATAAAAACCAAAGAAGATACTAAAGAAAAAAGTAAAAATAACGTTAATAACTCAGTTAATTCTCCCATGCCTGGAACTATACTTGTATTGAAAGTTTCAGTTGGAGATACTGTTAAGATAGGCGATGAACTATTGATATTAGAATCAATGAAAATGGAAAATATTATAAATTCCCCTAAGGATGGAACTATAAGTAGAATTTTAGTATCGGAAGGCGATTCTGTTCAACATGGCCAGGAACTAATAATTTTTTAGGAAGATACCATTGGAAGATTTAACATTAGGAATACAGACCGTTTTCAATAATCCACAAATCATAATTATGTGGATTATTGCTTTCGCTCTTTTGTATTTTGGAATATTTAAAAAGAAGGAGCCTTTGCTTTTAGTTCCTATTTCCATGGGGTTACTTTTTGCAAATCTCCCATTGTCTGAGTTTGTTAGGTCAGAAAATGAAGGACATCCAGTAGGTATATTAATAACTTTTCAAAAAATTGGAATGGAATCTGATATTTTTCCGCTATTGATATTTTTAGGAGTTGGTGCTTCGACGGATTTTGGTCCTATGTTGCGTAATCCAAAAACTTTATTACTGGGAGCTGGTGCTCAGATGGGAGTATTTATTTCCTTGCTAGGAGCTCTATTATTAGGATATTTTAAGATTTTTGATTTTGGGTTACTTGAAGCATCATCCATAGGAATTATAGGAGGAGCAGATGGACCAACTACAATATTTATTTCTACAAGAATGAGGGAACTCGGAGAATCATTGTCTAATGTAGAAGTTATGGATATTGTAGGAGCAACAGCAATAGCTGCTTATTCATATATGGCATTAGTGCCAATTATTCAACCTCCATTGATAAAACTTTTTACTACTAAAAAAGAGAGAAGAATAAAAATGAATCAATTAGTTCAAGATACACCATACTATGTTAAGGTTATTTTTCCAATAATAAGTATATTGATAATAAGTATTTTAGTACCTTCAGCTTCCGCATTAATAGGCATGCTTATGCTGGGGAACTTAATAAAAGTTAGCGGTGTAGTTCCTAGGCTTGCGGATGTATCTGAAAATTCTCTCATGAATGTAACAATTATTTTTCTAGGTTTAGCTGTAGGTTCTACTATGCCTGCAAGTGTTTTTCTTAAATGGGAAACAATAGGGATATTTATCCTTGGGCTTATTTCGTTCATATTTGCTACGATTGCGGGTATTATTTTAGCAAAAATTATGAATATTTTTAGTAAGGAAAAAGTAAATCCTATGATTGGTGCTGCAGGAGTTTCTGCCGTTCCTATGGCTGCGAGAGTAGTACAAGAAATGGGTCTAAAAGAAGATCCTGAAAATCATTTACTCATGCATGCAATGGGCCCGAATTTAGCAGGAGTAATAGGTACAGCTACTGTAGCTGGGGTTTTGTTAACATTGGTACCAAAGATTGTGAGTTAAAAATTATGAAAATTAAAAATATAGATGGGATCATACCAATCATATCTACTCCGATTAATGGCAAGGGTAATATTGTATTCGAAGACCTAGAACGCCAGGTTGAATGGTTGATCTCTAATGGAGTAAATGGTGTAGGAATAGCCGTGGCATCAGAGATATTTAAGTTTAATGAAAAAGAAAAAGACTCTATTCTAAAAAATGTAGTAAAAACTAATAATGGACGAGTTCTAGTTGTTATGAATACTGGTGGAGAAAGCACAGACCTAACTATTTATAATTCTGAAAAAGCCAAAGATTTGGGTGCTGATTCACTCATGATAAGGCCTACGTCATTTTGGTCTTATCCTTATTCGGAACACCTTGGTTATTTTCTTGATATAGCTAATGCAGTAGATTTACCTATTTTTTTACAAGATCAGCCTACCGCTCCCGTAACACCTAAAATGGCGGTTGAGCTAGCTAATAGAAATGATAATTTATCATATGTAAAGGTAGAAACTCCACCAACAATGCCAAGAGTACACGAGACAAAATTACTTGATAAAAACAATAAAGTAACTATATTTGGAGGTGCAGGAGGAGCGTTTGCAATTGAAGAGTTTATCAGAGGGTCTGTAGGAACAATGCCTCATCCAATATTGCCTGAGATGTTCGTGAAAATTTGGAAAGAATATAATTTAGGTAATATTGAATCTGCAAAAATTGAACACCAAAAATATTCAGAATTAACAAAGATTTTATCTCAAGCTCTTGGTCTGGCTCCGTGGATATATAAATATATTTTAGTAAGACGTGGAATTTTTACCAAAGGTTCTGATAATGCTAAGTTACCCTCATTAAAGCCAGACAAAGAACAATACATAGAGGTTGACAGGATACTTGATAGATTAGGACTTATATAATGGATAGTTTTTTTCAAACAGATTTATCATTTATAGTTATTCTGTTACTTTTATTTTTATCCTTAGTTATTGGAATTGTAGGAGGTATTGTAGGGATACCTTTAGGTATAATTCGAGTTCCAATAATGAATTTTTTTGGTGTAGACTTTTTTATAGCGGCAAGTACTAATCTTTTTGCAAGTTGTTTAGGATCTATTTCAGGAGCTATACCTGCATTTAAACAAAAAAGAATAATTTTTCGTATAGTTATATTAATCGGTGTGCCATCAATGATTGGATCATTTTTTGGAGGCTTTTTTGCCGATTCAGTTTCAGTCAAATTTGTTTTATTATTAGTTGCCTCTATGTTAGTTGCCTCTTCGTTTTTTATGATTAAGAAAGCTATATCTGAAATAAAGAATATATCAGCTAATATAGATAATTTAAATGATGGTAATTTATCTTTTTTAAGATTGTCTAGCGAAGTCACTACAGGATTTATTATAGGTATTATTGGAGGTATTATTGGTGTTGCTCTAGGGGTATTGCGAGTTCCTTTAATGATACAAGTTTTGAAAATTAGACCAACATTGGCAGCAGGAACAAATTTAGGATTATCAATATTGATAACATCATCTGGATTTATGGGCCATTTGTTGAGTGGTAAAGTAGATTGGTTTTTAGTTATTTTAATAACCACACCATCAATTTTTGGAATGTATTATGGTTCTAAAATAGGCGGTAAATTTCATCAAGGAAAATTACGCTTGACGATTGGTTTGGTATTGTTATTTATCACACCATTAGTGGTATATAATGCTCTTAATCAATGATTCTTTATTATCATGGATTATAATAATCCATGATAATAAATTTTAACTACTTTTTGGTTTCCCAAAAGATATTACCTATTTCTTCTAAGGCAGATTTAAATTCTTTTGCTTTATCTAAATCAACATTAACTTTTACG
>MDSY01125351.1_pt1 | contig 20148 bp, 12 predicted proteins | sample 811131 | NCBI WGS metagenome assembly MDSY01 (sample SAMN05326643, study PRJNA326480) | marine metagenome | isolation source: seawater | place: Atlantic Ocean: South West | collected 2010
CGAAAAGCAACTGGAGAGCCGTATATTATGTTTAAAGGAAACGTTAATAAAAACAATCCAAAAGCATACAAAGAAAACGGATTAAAAGTTCATATGACAAACATATGTTCTGAGATCACATTACACACAGATGAGAACCATAGTTTTGTATGTTGTTTATCATCATTAAATTTAGCAAAGTATGAAGAGTGGAAAGGTACAAACCTTATTTATGATAGTATATGGTTTCTTGACGGAGTCATGGAAGAGTTTATACAGAGAGCTAAAGGTCTACGAGGATTTGAAAACGCGGTCCGCTCAGCTACCAAAGGCAGAGCGTTGGGCCTTGGAGTATTGGGCTGGCATACGTACCTACAAGAGAAAGGGATCAGCTTCGAAGGTTTACTTGCTCAGTTTGAAACTAGGAAAATTTTTAGTCAAATTAAAATTGAATCTGAAAGAGCTAGTATGGCGCTTGCAGAGACTTATGGAGAACCTTTGTGGTGTGCTGGAACTGGCCTACGTAATACTCATTTACGCGCTGTTGCTCCTACCGTTAGCAATAGTAAGCTCAGCGGCAATGTATCACCGGGAATAGAACCTTGGGCTGCAAATGTTTTTACAGAACAATCTGCTAGAGGTACTTTTATAAGAAAAAACCCTACACTAGTTAAACTATTAAGAAAACTTAAAATAAACAATAATGAGACATGGGACAAGATACTGGCCGACGGTGGTAGCGTTCAAAATGTTACTGAGCTTGATGATGTTATTATGGCACACAACCTCACCGCAAAGGAGGTATTTAAAACTTTTAAGGAGATTAATCAACTAGAATTAGTTAATCAAGCTGGACTGAGACAGCAATATGTAGATCAGTCAGTGAGTTTAAATTTAGCATTTCCTAGTGAAGCTACGCCTAAATGGCTTAACAAGGTTCACTTTGATGCTTGGAAAAAAGGTGTTAAAACCTTATATTATACGCGGACTGAATCAGTCTTGCGTGGAGATATTGCACAGCAAGCAATGAGCGAGGATTGCATTGCGTGTGATGGTTAGTTAGTTAGTTAAAATTGGGAGGTCTAGTTAACCTCCCTTTTTTTATTTCATTCGTCTACTGTCATGATTAAACCCTTTTCCTTTTAAGTCCAAGTGTTCTTTCATTGTTTTAGCCATTTTAACAATTCTATCTTTACTGTACATTTTATGTGGTTTAAATTTTGCTGCCATAATTATTTTTTTACGCAATTGTTTACAGTTACCCCTGGGTTAGTAGGAGAAGGCTTTGTTCCTTTCTTTTCATAACCTGACCAACAGCTAGAATTTTTAGAATTAGCTCCTTTAAATTTCATTGGTGATCCTAATCCTTGAGGCCCACATCCTTTTTTATACAATGGTGTTTTCATATTACTTTGTATTTTGTTTTACCGTTTAATTTATATGCTTCTAAGCATCTATTTCTATTTTCTTCATCGCTTACATAACTAACATGTAGCCAATTTGGATTTTTATCTGTTCCAAACTCCCATATCATTTGATCAAAGTTTAAGTTATCTTTTATCCAATAATACATATCAGCATTTGACATATGACCAAAAGTGTCGTCAATATCAATTGCTTGACCGTGACAATGTTGTGATTTAGAACTTCCACCAATAGCCTTGTTAAGTTCAGGTCCACGATAAAATGAATTTATCTTTATAGGACCTCCTACGTGCTTTCTAAGAGGTTCAAATACTTTTTCTGATATAGTTATCATATTTAGTAAATGCTCATCAGAAGGATCGTTTTTTAAACCAAGTCTTTCTGCTGTTCTGCTATACACACCTTCATGTAAGCTTACGTGTTTACTTAACATTTTTCTTTTTATCTTCTTCCCATTGTTTTCTACTAGCTTTAGCTTTAGCAACTTCTGCTTTAGACTTTTGTTTTTGTACTTTACGGCCTTTTCTAGCTTTGCCCTTCACTGCTTCATCTATATCTCCTAATTGATTACCAACTTCTTTCATAGCCTTAGCAACGTCTGCTAACTCTTCAGCTGTAAGTTTATATCTTTTTTTAATTTCTTTTACGGTAGCTATAGCTTTTTCATCTATACTTGTTTTACTCCATAGTAAAACCCACACGTCTTTCCAGTACTCTTTAGTTAATTTCCACATGTTAAAATTTGTTTGCTTTGTTAATTTCGTTTATAGTTTCTTGTATTTCTTTCAAATTTGTTGGCAAAAGAAGATCTAAGCCAGCTTTGAAAACATCTTGCTTTGATCCGTTTTTAAATATTATAAGAGTAGGTGCCATTCTAACTCTATATTGTTTTTTAGTCTTTGGTGAATCAGCTATGTCTATTCTATAGTATTTAGCATTTTCAATTTGATCCCATTTAGCAAAACAATTTTCAGCATTAAACTCAGCCCAAAACTCTACTAATATAGTCTCGCCTTCATTGTCGTCAAAAGCAGAACCAATAACAACTTCGTCAAAAGTATCATCGTTCAACCAATATTTTTCAGGCACGTCTGATTGACTAAAACAGAACGTAGTAAATAAAATTAAAATTAAATGTTTCATTATCTTTGTTTTTGAATTTCATAAACTCTTTCATCAAGTTTATCTAATTTTTCTAAAATTTGTTCTACGTCATCTTGCGTGTCCATTATTGTTTGACGTATTAATTCATCTTTCATATCAAATTCTATTTTTGATATCTCTGGCTTGGGTTCCGTCATAGCGATTGCTATGTCAGATTTTAAAACGAAATACATACTAGAAAGTGAAATCACACCTCCTATAATAATTCCTATAGTTTTTAAATCTAATGTTACCTTTGTTCCTTCTCCTATTTGTGGTGCGCTCATGTTTTATTTAAATGTATAATTTATACCAAATGTTGTTTGGAACAATTCACTGTCCCACATTTTACTGTATTCTCCTTCTGCAAATATACCTAAGTTTTTATTTAACTTCCAACCAATACTCAAGCCAGCAGAATAATCTTCCCATTGTTCTGGTTCTGCATCTTGAATTAAACCACCAAGACCCCAATTATTTCTATTTAAGTAAGAAACTTCACTGTCACCTTGTATATATTTATGGTTAGGTAATATGTAATTAGCGTAAGCATGCATCCAAAATTTACCTTTGTTATGATAATAATCAGCACCAACAATAGGCGCAATCTCTCCAAAAGCATCTAGCAAATCCCATTGCTCTCCGTTATATCTATTCATTAACTGTGTAAAAACATCTTCTCTAAATTGAAGATCTGTATAAGCTACTATCTCTCCGTTCTCATCTTTCCATATCCAATCACTAGTTTCTTCACCAGTGTTAGCGTCTGTGTATGTAGTATAGTGATCAGTGTAACCATATTCAAAACCTAAAGTATACCAAGGATTTAAAGGATATTCAAACGTATTACCGTTACCGTCGTCAAAAGTTTGAGTTTCATTTAACCATATTTCTACTGGATTATATCCATAAGGTCTATCATGCGTTCTATATATAGCTCCAGCTGATATACTAAACTTATCGCCTATAGGTAACCTAGCTCTTAACTCTGCTGATTGATATTTTAAATTTATTTTAGCAACTTCTCTTGATTCAATTTTAGCTATATGATACTTACCCGTATGTTTAAAAAATATATTATGATTTTGAAATAATTCTCCTCTCCATCTTTCTTTTTCAAAATGCACTTGATATTCTAAACCTGTTAAAGCAGATGTAGGTGCTCTAAACGCTAATTGCTCCTCTGTACCATCATAAAAATTCTTTGGTTTTCTTTCATAACTAAATCTAGCTAATTTTCTAATACCAAAACCAAGTCTATAATCAAAAGCGTAATCTGGAGTATTATCCACTACAATAGGTACATCATACAAACTACCACTCTCTCCAGTCCGAACAAAGAAAGTTTGTTCTCTTGCTTCAATAGAGTTGTTAACATCTCCAGCCCAATATACGGTTCCGTATTTTACAAAGTCATTGTATATTGCTTTAAAGAATTTACCTTTTTCTTTTTCTTGTCCGTTAACAGTTAACGTCAGTAGTGTTAAAATAGTGATTAGGATGTTTTTCATTGTTTTAGTTTTGATTTAGCTTCTCTTAATTTTTCTAAATAAACAGACATTGCTATTGAATCTTTTATTTGTTTATTTATTCTTCTTGTTTCTGCACCTTTTCTAGCGGACTCAGTTCTTTTTCTTTTTTGCTCAGCCTCATACTCAGCTCTTTCTATAGGGTCCATGTTAGCTAATCGTTGAGCTTCTTCTATTTTCTTTAGCTCTCTAGTTTCTTTAGCTTTTATCTTACCTTCTTCTTTTCTTTTAGCTTTAGCGTCTGTTTTTATTTGCTCATGCGTTTCATTTGGTTCTGCACCTAAATCCCAAGTATTCCAACCAAAAGCAAAGAAAGCTCTTTTCCACACAGCGTTTCTTTCATCAAGAGCAGCTTTTATGTTATTAAATTTCTTAACAATTCTATCTAAAGGTATATTTGTGCCACCACTCACTAAGTTACCTATTACAGACCAAGATGGACTATCTAAATTTAATCCTCTTTCTTTTATAACATCTTTTTCAAATCTGTAAGTTTGTATGGCACTATATATTTTTCTAAGTTTAGAACCTAAAGGCGGAGACAAGTTAGCTAATTCTAATATAGTATACGTGTGATCAGCTGTAAACCCTTTGTTTTCTTGTTTTCTAAACTGTCTTACAGCATTTTTTAAAGTTGCAGCTACAGCACCATATAATCCACTACCTCTTAGAAGAGTATCAGCCATACCGTTTCCAACGTCTACTTTCCACTCTTTGTTTTGACATTTTTCTAAAGCTTTACCTTCTAGTCCTTCACATTTTGTTTCTTCATCATCAAACAACATAGCGAACAAAGCTTTTTGCATTGCGGTAAATATAAAGTTTTGTATTGCCCCGTAGTAAGCTATTTTTGAAACATTAGTTTTCCAGTCACCTCTACCGTTTATTAAATCTCTACTTGCTTTTTTTATAAGCCTAGTATATTGCATTGGTGTATTTTGAAAAGCTAAAATAAACCTACCTAAAGGACCAGCTTGTTGAGCTGATATTAAAGAAGGATCTGAAGACTGTTGTGTTTCTTCAGACAGCAAAGAAAAATCCTCCCAAGCCTTATCTTCAGCTTGTTTTTGATCCATGCCTTGCTTCATGTATGTTTTAATTCTATTTCTGTACATTGTAGCGCCACCCGAAGCTATAGCAAAACTATCCGCTATTTGTGTAGGTGTAAAACCTATTTTTAATAAATATTGAAAAGCAGCTTGTGCTTTGTTTTTGCTACCAGCAACAGCGTTTGCTAGTTCTGCCTCGTTAACATCTGTTTTTAATCCTTTACGTCTTTGTCTTAATTTATCAGAATTAAATATATAAGAAAAATCTTTCCAATATTGTTTTTGATTTGCAAATGCTAATGCTGCTTTAGCTGGGTTGTTATCTGTCCAGTTAATAAAGTTTACAGTAGATAACGTTTGAAGTAAAGCAGATCTCATGTTAAAAAACATTATAGCACCTACAGAATTATTTAACCAATTACTCCACTGATTTACAAGTTTGTTTTTTCCAAAAGTTCTGTTTGTACCGTTTTCCATTCTATAGAGTATATCTTCTAAAGATTCTCTAAAATTTTTACCGTAAGCAGCTTCTATTTTGTTTAAGTTTTCTTCGCTAAATATTTCTTTTGCGTTATCTATAAATTCTTTTATAAATTCTTTTCTACCTACTTTTTGAGTTATATTGTTTAAGTCACTAGCTATACTACCTGTCAACCAAAACTCACCTGGTTCAGTATAACCTTCTTTTTGATTAGTTATTAAACCTACACTATCAGCAAATAATTTAAGTCTTTCATCTCCATTAACTATACTAAGTAGTTCTTTTAAATCAGTTTTAGATAAACCAGGTACTTTATAACCAGCTTTAGTATACAAATAAGCTCTAATAGCTTGATCATAAGTAAAACCAACACCTGGTATTTGTTTTCCTAGTTTCTTTTTAACATCTTTAAATTGTGATCTCAAAGCATTGTAAGAGTTTTGAATAGCTTGTTTAGCTCTTTCTATATTAGCAACACCTCTTGAGTAAGGTTTAGTTAAATTGTCGTTTATCCATTTTTTATCTGCATCTCCTTTTTTACCTTTACCTAAAAAGTCATACATTAAACCCATAAAGTCTTCAGCTGATGGTGGTAAAAAATATCTAAATCTACCTTTGCCTCTACCCATCATTTCACCTTTAGCTTTAGAAAAAGTTTTAACAGCGTCAATACCTGTTCTAGCCTCTAGCATTTCGTTAAACTCTTGGCTTCTACTTTTGTTTGATTTCACAATTGCTTGTTGAACATCACCTTTAACATCTAAAACACTTAAAGCTTCTTTAACGGCTTTAACGTTTTTAATAGCATCATCAGCAAAGTAAAAATCATTATAACCATCAGCAGCCTTACCTATTATCCAATCAGCTTTTGCTTGTGCATTACCGTCTTCTAAACCTGTTATATTTGCTATTTTAATATCTAAACCTATTTCTTTTAAAAACTGTTGAATAGCAACGTCAGAAGCTTGTGGTCTAGCTGTTAATACAAATATATCTCCACTGCCAAATTTACCTTGACGCTTAAGAGCAAGATCAGCTAGCGGTCCTTTTTTTCCATCAATGACCTTGCTGAATTCACTAAAATCAAACTTAGCGCCTTTTGATTCTAAGTCAGCTGATTGAGCAGCGTACTGTGTAGCGTCTATTTTTCCTTTAGTGCCGTCAGGCATTGTGTATAGCACGTTAGACTTGGTCTGAGCCAGAGTATCATCAAAATCAAAAACAGAAATACCCTTTGTTTCTTTATTTGGATCAAGAGCAGCGTTTAACGCGTCAGCCTTGTTTTGATTGTTTATGTAATTGTCTACGTTAGTTTTACTTATTATTTTATTTATAAAATCTATAGATAAATTTTGTCTTTTTATATATTCTATAGCTTGAACACCTTCTGAAGTTAAGAAAGTATTGAAAGAACCTGTGTCAACTGTTAAACCTCTAAAGTCACCTAATTTAGAAGTAGTACCTAATGCGTCGTCTTGAATAGCTGAAAATAATTCAGATCCAAGAGTTTGATTGTAGCTAGAAAGTATTTTATCCATTTCCAACTCAGCAAATGTATTTATAGCGCGTAGTTGTTTAGGTCTATTAAGTAAACCCATTTGATGTATTTTAGCTGCTGTCTTTAAAGCAACTTTAGCTAAATCAAGCATAACGTTTGCAGCAGGATCAACATGCTCACCTTTAAATTTTAGGTGTTTTTCAGGTGGATGTTTTTCTAATCTATCTTTTATGAATTGATCTAAAGTGTTTTCTTTTTTAAATTTAGCACTTTTCTTATCATACATCTTAGTAGATCTATCTATAGCAAACTTCTTAGCTTGATCATAAAATATATGATTCTCATTAGCATTCATAGGGCCATCAACATATTGTATTAATGGTAGTCTTGTTAAACCTCTTTGAGCTTTTACATTGCTAGTTGAAGATTCTAACCATCTCATGAAACCAGGAGCTAATGATGGATTTTTAGCTATCAACTCAGTAGCTTTACTCATTATATACTTTAAAGCTTCTATGTTTGCTATTTCAGCTTTAGCTATTATATCTCCAAACTTCTCTTCAACCATAGCTTGCTTTTCAGCCGCTGTTATATCTTTTTTAAGTATAGTGGTTATTTGCTTCATAACACCACTAGCAGAATTAAATATTCTTATATCTGCAGGGTTAAAAGTTAGCTCTATATCAGATTCTTGGTCTCCTTTTGCTTTTCTTTTTTTAGCTAAATAATTATACTTACCTGGTTTACCGTCGGCTTTTTTCTTAGCCCCGTCCAAATAACTATAGGTTATACTAAACATGTCATCACCTAGAACATCTACTAGTTCTGGAGGTAGTATATCTATTAAAGCGCCTGAGAATTCAGCGAGCTGCTTCATTGATACATCTTTGTTTTTATTCGTTATAGATTTTTTATAAACATCAATCGCAGGACCGAATAATAATGGCATGTCTTTCCACTCAGTTAGAGGTTTTTTAAAACCAGTCTTGCCTTCATCGAAGTAAGTACCCAGTCCAATCTCCTCTGCGTAAGCTTGTATATCTTTTGGTTGTTCTGATTTATATAACAAATATGCGTCTGAACTTCCACCATTTAATATAGCTTGATCCATCATATTAAACAAAGCCTCTTGTACTACTTCTGGCGACTTGTTTGACTTAGCGTTTCCTCTTTCTATATCTTTACCTATATCTAATATATCTATAGTAGCAGATACAACACCTAATCTTTCTTGATTACTTGTTAATTCATTGAATACTTCAGAGTCATTTGCTATAAGTTCTAAACCAGTTTCCTCGGCCATAGCTTTGGCTAAAGACTCTTTTTTACCTCTAGTTAAAGATTTTAAAGTAGGTTTACCGTTTTTAACAACAACTTCACCAAAGTAAGATAAAAACAGCTCATCAGATATATTAGTGTTTCTTTTAACCATTTCTAAACCAGATGTTCTACCTGTTTCAGCACTGGATTCAAAGTCTACTTTTTTACCTTTCCAATCATTAGTCCACTTACCATCAACCTTTTTTTGAACTGCTGCAGGTATTGCTCCACCTAACCAAGTAGTGGTCATGTTTTCTAATATGGTTTTTTTGTTTTTCAAAAGATAATTAGCAAATTTATTGTTAGCTAATCCACCCATTAATTTTTTAAAAATTATATCGTTCTGCTTACCTATTTCTTTTTTAAACTCTCTAACCCATGGTGCTATTGTTACGTTTTTAGAAGTAGCTTTAAATATAGATGTCTTTAAAACTCTAACAATCTTTACAACGTTATCTTTTAATTGTTTAACAGCAAAACTAGGTACTGCGTTTGTTTTTATTATATTAGTATACTTACCTTTTTTTATAGTTGGTCCTTTACCACTTTTTTCACTAAACTCTTGAGCTTCTTTACCTAGGTTATAACTTTCTACTATACCTTGTATTTTATTATCTAACTGACCGTTTATCCATCTGTTAAATTCTATATCTCCACCGTATCTTTCTACGATACCAACTATACCTTGAACTTTTACTTCTCTTCCGCTTTTACCTTTTTTAGTTGTTCCATATGTTATATCAGCTAATATACTTTCTTCAACAGCTTTAAAGCCAGGTATTTTACTAAACTTTCTTAGTCTTCTTTTTACTTCGTTAGTATACTCATAACCTACAAGTTGACCTAATCTAGTTTTTTGAGATTCAGACATGTTACTCATGTGATCAACTCTTTCATCTACAGTCATAGACTCATCAAGTCCCATTATCATTTCGGTAGTACTATATAAATCTTTAGAACTCTTAGTGTTTTCGCTAGTTCCAGTTGGCCCAAATAATCTACCTATTTTATCTGTAAGAGATATAGGATCAGAATTGTTGTGGTTTTTTACTATATCAAGTATTTTAGCCTGAAAACCTCTAACTCCACCAACCAATGCTTTGTTACCGTAAAGGTTTTTATTGTTTCCAAATACTGCTTGTTTAATATAAGGTGTGTAAAAGTTTACAATTGCACTACCATAGCCTTTAGCCTTTGTGTCAAATGTTTTATTAACATTTCTTTCTAAAGCTGTTTGAGCTCCTAGACCATTAACTAAACTTCCTTTAGCTCCTTTTTTAGCTACATTTAATATAGACCCTCTAATACCTTTGCCACTAGCCATAGATTTATTATAATCTTTTAAGAAATTATAAACATCTTGACCAGTGTTAAACTCTATACCTTTTATACCTAAGTTTTGAAAGGTTTGTCTTAACGTATCTTTTAGTTTAGTAAATAAGTTTTCTTCAAAACCTATAAAACCTTGAGCCATACCGTCTGAAAAGAAAGTAAGTAACTCCTCTGCTTGAACATCTGCTGAGTTATTCTTGTAAGCTTGTAGTTTTGCAGATAAGTAAGAACTAGGGTCGTATCCTCTAGCTATCATATTATCAACTTGATCCTTTAGAACTCCAGCCATAGCTTGAGCTGCTTTAGGATTTTTCATTAAAGTCTCGTTTAAAACAGCGTGTAGTATCTCGTGCTGAGCAACTGTAGTTTCACTATTTTTTTCTGATTTAGTTTTGTTTATTATTATCTCTTGAGTACCATCTTTGTATTGAACTACAAAACCATTATCACCTACTCTTTTTACGCTAACTTCTTTATCTTTTTCATCTTCTTTTTTACCTTTGTTTCTTGTAGGTAAGTTAGCATTTATTTCAGCTATTCTATCTTTAACTTTCTGATCAGCTGTTTTAGCATTTTCAACAGTTAAGTCTTCGTCGTCTTCATAAGTGTTTGTGTCAATGCCTAGCTTTTTAGCTGTTTTCTCAGATGCTTCAGTTGTTCTCTTTGATATTTCTTCTTTGTTCTGAGCCACTTGACCTGAAGCGATCTCACCGTCAATTTCAGTAATTCTTTCATTAATACTATTTAAATCTCCAGTAAAAGTTGTAGGCATACCATCTCTTGAAAAACCATCTATAGTTATAGTTGCTCTATTACCTAGTGATTTTTTAGCATCAATTAGTTTTTGTTTCTCTACATACAAATCTATTTCAGTATCAGTAACAAATTCACCACCTAAAGTTATAGCGTTTTTAATATCATTACCATGCTGAAGAGCTTTATCCGCAGCATCTAAATCTATTTTAGCTCTATTCATAAGATCTGTCTTACCAGCAGCTTTAGCTCTGTTGTATAGATTTTGTGAATATTCTTTATTAGCTTTTAAGCTTTCCATAACGCCGTTTACATTGGCTCTCATTTCAGTATAAACCTGTTGTTTTACATTGCTATAACCACCACCAATTGTTGAAGTAACACCTGATGTAGAACCTGAAAGTATTAGAGTACCCATTAGTGTTTCAAACTGAGTTTGAGCATCTAAGAAACCTGTTTGATTAGATAAACCAACAGTAAGTTTAGCCGCATCTGTAAGAAGTAGTTCCATTTCTTCCTCACCAATCTCACCTATTAAATTATTAACAAACTGTTTAGCTACTTGTTCTCTAGCTTTTTTACTAGCTGCTTTAGATAAATTACCTCTAAAAGATTCTAACAAACCTTTACCAGCAGCTGTGTTAAAGAAGTTAGCATCAGGCATTATACCTTGAACCACAGATGTTGCAAACGATGCCATGTTACTGTAAATTAAAGCTCCGCCTTCATCTAAGCCCATGTCTATAGCTTCATTGTAGTTATCTCTTATAGTTCCTAAATAAGCAGTTTGACCCATTCTAATGGTATTCATATTTATACCACCAATAGTTCTTTTACCTCCTTCAAGAATTACTTTCTTACCAATTTGTAGTTTTGGTACTGTAACGCCAACGTTGCCCCACCCAAGTTTACTATTTTTACCAAATAACTTATAAACATCTCTAAGCTTGCTCACATCTCCTTTTCTAACAGACGCCGCTAAAGCTAAAGTAAAAGGAAGCATCTCACCTAGAGTTTTAGTCATTGATCTACTAGTAACGTTGTAAGTGCTAAAATCAGTAAAAGAAAAATTTTCACCAGCTAAACTTCCACCAACGTCAGAAGTACCAAGAGTATTATTTTTTAAAAAACTACTATCAACTAAATCATCAATATAGTCTAGTCTATCTCTACCACTTTTAACATTTAAGCCAGCCTCTTCAAGTCCATATAGTAAAAGTCTATTAGCCATTGACGCTGTTCCATAAAAAATTTCTACTCCAAAATCTCTTAAACCTTGACCTGTAGTAGAAACCATGTCAATAAACTTACCATCTCCTTGTTGTATTTTTTTATCTTTCCACTCTTTAAACTCAGTGGTTAATTCAAAGTTATCAGTTGAAAAAGCTTTTTTAGCTAAATCATAGTCATACTGAGCAGTTAAGCTATAGAAATTATTTTGTATTTTATCAGCCCTAAAATTAAACTCATCAACAGCCGCTTGTGTTAAATCATCTTCAGAATCAAAATCTTTGAATAAATTGTTTTGCAAAAGATTCATTTCAAACTGAGCTCTCTTACTCGCCTCACTTATAACAGTCATCTTGGCGTTGTTTATTATTCTCTCTTTATCTTCAAAGCCCATAGTAGCAGTAATAGCTTCGTCATTAATAGACCCTATTAACTGTCGCTTTGTTCTGTCGTTATCATCGGCATGAACTTGATTTAGTATTTCTATTTTTACTTCCTCTGTCAGTTCAATATTTTCTTCTCCTTCTCCATCATAAATTATAGAAAACCCACCACTGTTAGCTTCTCCTATGTCTGTGTTTTGTATGTTTTCTAATATTTTTAAAGATTCTTCATATGCTAACACCGCGTATTTTGGCGAGTATTTTAAAATATCTGCTTTTGATTGTTCGTATCCTTTTTTACGAAGATCGTAAAATTCTTGAGAAATAGATTCCTCATCATAATAACGCAAGTCTAATTTAACTATATCGTCATCAATTTTTTTAAGTTGTGCTGATATTTCAAGGTATGCTTTAGTAGAATATTTGTCAGCTTCACCTTGTATATTTTTTTCGTTTTCCGAAACAGCGTAGTTGTAGTCTACACGTTTTATTTCGTTTTTTAAATATTGTTCTTTAGTAGTCATTAATATTCCAGACGCTTCGTTTGGATCTTCTAGGTTTTCTAGTTTATTTGATAAAAACCTTGAATATGAGGATTTACCAATACCTTGCATTGGATCATTGTAACCTTGGAACTCGTCTTGTAGCTCAACTTCAAAATCAATTAATTCAGGTTTAACTTCACTACCAGGAAAGTTATTAGAATAGTTTTGATCACGTGTTAAAGATCCAGAAGTGTTTTTGTTTTTTTCAAATATAACAAAGTCTTTACCTTCTTGCAAATACAAATCCAAAGAAGAAGGATTTCCAAACCCATCCAATTCTTCTTGGTTCTCTGAGGCTTGATTGTTTTCCGACCCCGCATTCGCCTCCGCATTTGCAGGATCTGATTGGTTTCCCGCTACTACGCTGGCACCAAAAGTTTGTTTCCAAGTACTTATATCCATACCTAAACCAGAAGCAGCAGCATTTGCTTCTTCTTCTGTATATTTTTTATCGTTTACTATATAATCTGGCATAATTTTTTATTTTATTTAATTAACCGTTGTTTAACCAAGCTAATGCTTCTTCATCATTTCTAAGAAAAAAATCCGTTTGTTGAGATCCATTTAATACTGGAATAAAACCAACGGTACCATCACCAAGATCCTTTGTAACTATAGATCTACTTGTTAATATTCCTGGTATGAATGAATTAGCTACACTTTTCATTTTATTAAAGTAAGATGTAACCTTTTTTACATTTTGAATTTTTAAAATTTCACTTCTAGTTGGTTTTGGTCTATTTGCTATTTCCTTTTGTTTAGCTGAACTTGAAGCAACCGTTTTTAAACTATTCATATAGGTATCAGATAACCACTCTCTAAGCTCTCCTTCTCTTTCAACCTCAAACAAACCTTTATCAAAATCATCACGGTCTTTTAAAGGAGTATCATTAATAACAGTATCATACATCATAGACATTAAATCTTCTCTACCCATGGTATTAAAAATTCCGTTTAACTTGTATTTATAACTTTGTTCTAAACCACCAGATATTACTGTAGCTCCAGAGTTTGCGCTATTAGTTAAATCCATTAATTTAGTAAAATCTTCATTATCTGTTAAGAAATAATTATATTCAGTGTCTTCTTCAAAATCAGTCATTGGAACATACTCACCATCGTTTTCAACAGACAAAGCTCCAAACTCATCTATCTCTATAGCATAATCACTGTTTTTAAACATTGAGTTTAAAGCATCTTTGTTAGAAGCTTTACTTATATTATTGGCTTTTACGTCATCATAAAACTCTGTTCTTTTTTTCTTAAACATATCTAAATTTCCACTTAATGCTTTGAAAGCAGCGTCAATTTGGTTCATTTCACCAACAGCTTTCATATACATAGGATCGTCTGCGTCTAAATCAGAAGCAAGTCTAGCAGCTTCTGCATAATTTTTTTTGTTCGCAACAAGAAACTCAGTTACTTCAGGTCTCATTGATTCTTCAACTTTAGCTAAATCTATATCTTCCATAGAGTTAACATAGTTTTTTAACTCAATCTCGTCTTGCCTTCTTTTGTAGGCAGCTTCTCGCATTGCTTGCTGGCCTAGTTCAGACATAGGTGTATTAACACCTTGAACATAACCAGCTTGAGGATTTAAAAACCCACCTGTTTTACTGCCTCCGTAAGCTAAACTAGCTCCTTTTATTAATGTTTCGTTTGCCATTTTATTTTCTTATTTATTGTCAATCAAGTCTCCACCAGCACCCACTATAGATCCAATTCCTCCCATTATACTTTGTGTTGCTGCATCTCTAGCTGCGTTCGCGGCTCCAAGTCTTTGTTGTGACATACCGAACATAGTTTCTGTTTTATCTTTTTCAGCGTTTCTAGAAGCTTGAGCACCAGCTAGTTCTGCGTTTTGAATACTCATTCTACCACCAGCTGCTTTTAATTGGTTGCTTTGTTCTTGTTGTCCTATGCTAACAGCTGCTTGTTGTGCTTGTTGATTACCGGCACCTGCTAAAGCTTGGGCCATAGCCGCTATACCAGATCCACCTGCAGCACCACCCATACTACTCATAGTGTTTGCCATGTTTTGTTGTGATTGTTCTCTAGCAAAATCTGCAGCACCAGTGTTAACGCTTAAATCTTCATAAGCATTATCTAAGTTGGTTGCTAAGTTAGAAGTATCTAAGTTTTCAAATCTAGCTTTATTTCTTTGCATCTCTTGTTGAGCAGCTCTTTGTTCTCTTTTTCTTTTACCACTACCAATCATACCGCCAGCAATACCCATTAATCCTCCAGCCGCTTGAGACAGCATACCTCCTGTTAATCCTTGCTTGATAGGTGATTTTTTATATAATCCTTGTGCCATTTTATTTATTGTTTATCTTATTATAATTACAGGTTATTTACTACTTTCAAATATTTCTGATCCTACTGAAAATAATTCAACCTCTGTTGTCTTGTCGTTTCTAAACTGAGCCTCCGCAAAATAACCTTTTAAGTTAGACGTGTTGCCTTCTGAGTCTTTTGTAAAAAATATATAACTATTGTTAGTTGGTGGACTAACGCTCGTATCTATTTGAGCTGTTACCGTCACAGTTCCATTAGAGTTTATAACTATAGCAGTTACAAGCCCTATTTCTACTATCTCATCATTTGCGGCTAAATAGTAAACAGTATCACCAACTTGTAGTGACACGTTTACTGCTGTAGGAAATAATAACGTTATTGGTTGTGTAGGCATAATTTATATTTTAAGGTGTACATGTTAGATTAGTTAATGATATAGTTGCTCCTCCGTCACCTGGATCAGTACTTACAGGTATTTGTCTAGTAGCACACTGTGTTGTTGCTGTTGCTCCAATACCAACACTTATTGTTTGTTCTTGTAAACTTACGCAATCTATATAAGTAACGTTTACAGATTTAGCAAGAGCTCTAGTAGGGTTGTATACTATACTCCAAGTAGCACACGTAGCGTCTACGCCAGAGTTATCACATACGTCACCACTAGCAGAGAAAGATAAAGACCCAGCAACAACAGGTGCTGGACTAGTTAATGCACATATAGAAAAATTACTATCTCCTTTATTTACAAACAATACTCTTGATGATTTTGTTATACAATCGAAGTATTTAATATTACCACCTTGAGAACCAACCGCCACATCATACTCTATACATGCGTTAGCGCTACCTATTGTTAACACACTTGTTAAATCTAAAGTATACGATAAACTGCTATCACCATATCTTTCAATCTCACCTTGAACAACCTTTACGGTTGCCGTTGTTCCTGCTTGATCTAATGTTGTTGTTGTTGGTAACGAAACTATGTTTCCTTTTTGTGAAGAAAACAATAAGTTTTGTAATTGTCCAGAAGCAAAAGATAATGTTTGATTTGGAGAAATAGTTAAATTACTACCACTAATGTTTGTTATAGTAGCGGCTGGTGGGTTTCCTGTTGTAGCTACATTAATCAAAGGTGTATTAGAAAGCATCCTCATACCAGTAGACAAACCAGTTGCTGATAAAACAGGAACCGTAGAACTATTACTAACAGCTGCTGTATTAGAAGTTTGTATGTCCGGTAAATTAGACCAATTAGCTTCGCCACCTGTTAATGTCATAGCTGCTGCGTTTGCAGCGGTTACAGTCCAAGTGAACTCATTTAAATAAGCACCACTATTTTGCTCTGTTATTGTGTTAGCTGTAAATGTTTTTGTTACAGGACTTCCGACAACGTTAAACGTTTGCCCGTTAGAAGTACCAGTTGTGTTAAAAGTTAAAGTTACATCTGGGTATTGATTTAAACAAAACGGGTTAAGCTTTGGAAAAGGACTAACTAAGTTGCCGCCTGCTAAAGTAAAACAATACTGAGCAACAGACGCAGATGCTGGAAAAAATATTTTTATATCATAAAAACCAGAACTAGGCATTGTAAGCGTGGGTGTTGTTGTATAAAGAGTAGTACCTGGAGTTTCTTGAAAGTAAAAAGGATTAATGATTTGACCGTTATTAGAAGCAAGTGTAAAAGTAGCTGTTGCAGATCCAAAAACTCTTAAAGTTCTTTCATCTCCACCGGGTGATATTAAACTACCTTCAATAACATAATTTCTTATTTTAACAACAGGTACGTTTATTAACGTAGCTTTAGGAACTTTTATTTTAATTACATCTTGATACACAGACTCAGTTTGTATTGTATAATAAACTTTAAAGTTAGAAGAAGTATGGTTATTACTAGCATCGTAAGCTTTTGTCTCAACAATATTGTAATTATCTTGTATCATACCAGGTCCACTGTACTCAACTATAAACGAAGCATCAAAATAATAATTACTAGCCGCGGTATAAGTTTTGTCTAATAATAAAACTTCCTGGCCGATTACTCCGTTTGATTGATAAGATATTTCTTCAGGCACAGGACTTTCACTAACTATAGCCATGTTTGAAGCAGTGCCTTCAGCTATATAAATACCGCAAATTTCAATTGAAGAAGGTTTAGCAGCTCCAGCAATACACAAACCTAATGTAGTTGCACTACCAGGCATTGTAAAAGGATTATCAAAAGTAACAGTAACAACAACGTTTGCTCCGCTTTGAGTAAAAACAACAGTGTTTACATTAGCCAAAGAAGTGTTTATCCAGCTAAAATCAGAAGCTGTAACAGTAAAACCTATATTAGGTGATATTGTTAAAACAGCTGTTTGATGTGAAAGAAATACATTTGTGCCTCCTGTAACTTGATAAGTTACGTTTGTTATCGTGTAATTGTCAAATGATTGTGTAGCCATTATACTGCGTTCATGTTAGTTATGTGTGTTATAGTGCTGTTTTCAAAAACAACTATTTTGTAATCATTTGGTAAAGCAGCCCATGTAGTATTACTTAAAACTTGTTCTCTTAATACTGTAAAGTTGTTTGTACTTACCCCATTAAATACTTGATCTGTTCTATAAACAAAAGATCCTGAATTTGAGTTTGGACTTAACGCTGCGCCTTGGTTGTTAAATAAAGTTTGACCTACAGCAATGCCTCCAGAAGCTGAATAACCGTAACTATAAGCGTATATACCTAAATTTGATATATTTGAAACAGAGCTTGAATTAACCCAACTTATTATTGCTGATTTTAAATGAGCTGCTCTTAACGCTGGGTTAGCCTGAGAATTACCAGTAATGTTAAAGTTTATAGTGTAATTACCTTGCCCTGGAATATTTTTAAACCAACCTAAGTGGGTGTAAATGTTAGCACCAGGTGAGGGTGTACTGCAAGAAGCTAATGTGTTGTATTGTTTTTTAGCTGATATAGTTCCGTTTGTAACAGTTATAATAAAATAAGTGTTAGGTACAGATGTTCCTGTAACGTTAGCGTTTAACGCATTATTGTCAGGAGTTGTAGCTGGTTCTATATATAAAAACTTACCGCTTGTTGTTAATTGAGAGTTATCCTCATTATAAAGCTGAGTGTTTACGTTTATACCTTGGTTAGCAAAAAACTTGTAATTGTAAAATTCTTTAATTATTTCACTAAAACCATTTGCAAATTGATTATAAAAAGATTCAATACCACATTTTACTAATTGATCTGTAGCTATAGATGTAGTGTTTACAGTTTCAAGAGTTGGATCTTGTTTTACTGCTCTCCATTGATACCAGAATTTTTTAGTTGTATCTGGATTTACAATACCTTCTGTACTGCAACTAGTATCAAGGTTTACTGTTAAACCAAACGCAGTAGTAGCACCACCACTTATAGCTGCAAAACCTAAACCTTGAGTTTGAAAAGCAGAAGAGTCAACATTATTATCACAATTGTCTTTATAGAAAGTTTTTAAACCTTTTATTTTATTAAAGTATTTGTTTTCTTTTTTAATAAACTCTTTTATCTGACCTTCTTCCATATCAGTATTAATATAATTTGTATACCAACCAGGAGTTATTGTTTCACTATTTATTATTGCAGGAGCTATTTGTTGATGAACAACTTGCTCTATACTTAATCCACTTAATCCAGTACTTGTACCGTACTTATATCTTCTTGAGTCTGTACCCGCGTAGTTTAAAGTTTTAAAACCTTTTATAGATTCAGTTACGTCATTTACAATTACATTAACAGAACTGTCATATTGTACGCCGTAAAAATTATTATAAACAGGATTAGAAGCATGCTCCCATATTAATCCTTTGTTAAAAGTATAATACTTGTCATTTAGCGAATCACCACTTTCTAATGGATAAAAAACATTACCTGTTTTAGTGTAATAAGATTTTCTACTAGTCCAACCATCAACAGTTTCTTTAAATGACACTGTAGTTGTTTCTATGTCGTCAGACTCATCATTAGGTACTTCACAGTGTGTTTTATCTTTTGGTGTCTTAGAAAGTTTATCTTGCCACTCGTCAGTTAAATAATCTAATGTTAAATTGTAGTTTTCTTTATCATCATTATAGCTTCCAATTATTTTAGTAGAACTAGGTAGATTGTCTGCAAAAAAGTCTGACATACCTTTTAAAGCTATATTAGTTATACCATCTTGTGATAATCTAATTACAGCACCTCTGTTTTTATCAGCAAAATAACTTCTAAAACCATAGTCAGCAAAAGACTCTGCGTTAGTGCTAATACCAAACTCACCAGCATAAGGAGTCGCTTGACCTAACACAGCTTTGTTTGACGTTACATTAGTATTACCATCAGCATTAAACAATGCGTCTTTGTTAGCTAATATACTTAAACATTTGTCTTCACATAGAGTTGTTAAGTTTGTGTTTTTAGAATAAAGCTTTTGAATACTACCGTACTCAGGGTTTAAATCTTTAGTTATTGGCTCAGCTTGTATAAATTGATTTAACCTATTTATACCTGCTTGTGAATTATATATTTGTGAAAATATCAAACCACTACTTCTTCTTTCTTCAGCATATGGACCGTTGAATATAGTAGAAACTTTAACCCCTTTTCCAATTTTAGGTGTATTAAAATCGTCTCTTATTCTATCTGATTCCACAGCGTTTCCAAAAGAATAAACATTAAAGTAAGGTAAAGTCACTGTATTACCTAATAATTCAGATATAGGATAAGCTTTACTAGCTTCGTAATATATATCTATATCAATAGCTTCTTTAGGTTCTGTTTCAAAAATAGCAGGATTTGTAGATGTTAATATTGAATTATCATCACTAATTATCTCCTCAACAACTTGAATACCACCTATTCTGCTTGTACCACTAGCGCCAACAGTACCATTACCAATCCACTCTTCACTAATAACATCATCAAAAACTAAAGCCAGCGCTATAGACTTGTTACCAGATTTGTCTCTTTGGTTACTACATCCTGATGAAGGGATGCATTGTTGATCGCCTCTAAATGTTCCGCTTCTATAATGTCTTTTAACTTTATAAGGCTTTGTTTCAAAACCTTCATAGGCAGTTCCATCTCTACCTATTATTCTAATTAAACTTCCTTCTGTTATTTCACTCATAGGTTTTCCTACATAACCTGGCTTTGCTATAAATGATGGTTCG
>MDSY01117402.1_pt1 | contig 20136 bp, 20 predicted proteins | sample 811131 | NCBI WGS metagenome assembly MDSY01 (sample SAMN05326643, study PRJNA326480) | marine metagenome | isolation source: seawater | place: Atlantic Ocean: South West | collected 2010
TATTTAACAGAGGGAGATGTTGTGATAACAATATCCCCCCTTGTCAAGAGATGTTGTTATGAAATAATAGGATTGAACAACCTATGGACCGGCTCAGAATATGATTTTTTTATGATGAGCCAGTACGTAAATTTTGATTATGTAGATGAAAGCTTAGTGGTAATGAGGATGCATGATAATAATGATTCAAAAAACACACTTTCTGTCTACGAAAGGGTGAAGCTATTTCATAGTATTGCCTTATCAGATTCAAATACAGTTTTGAGAGGTGAAGGTCTTATTAATAAGAGAGTGGCTTCAGATTTCATTACATTTGGTCTGATATTTACAGTTAAGATGGATATGAATCACGCAAGGGAAGCTATTATTAAAGCAATAAAAGCTGACCCGATTTGTATATTTAAACCAAAGGTCATTGCATCATTGTCTTTATCATTTCTTCCAAATATAGTTTCAAAATACTTATTAACAGTGTTTGGTAAATCTCCAGATATAAAATTAGATATCTACTAGATATGAGTATAAGAAATAGAATTGTTGTTGTGGATTATGGTATGGGCAATATTCACTCAATAGTAAAAAAGATCAAACATCTTGGTGGAGATGTATTTCTGTCTTCTAACTCAGATGAAATACTTAAGTCTGACAAAATCATTTTATCTGGAGTTGGACATTTTAAGCAAGCTATGAATAATTTACGAAAATCTAAACTTATTGATACATTAAATCAAGCTGCACTTGTTCAGAAAAAACCAATTCTTGGAATTTGTCTTGGCATGCAGTTAATGGGAATCAAAAGTGAGGAGGGGGGCGATATTGAAGGGCTAAGTTGGATAAATGCAAATGTAAAGAGAATTAAGGTAAGCGATACGATTAAATACAAAGTTCCGCATATGGGCTGGAATGAAATAAATATAAGAAAAGAAAGCCCATTGATGAATGGAGTAGGTGATAAAAGTGAGTTTTATTTTTCCCATTCGTATTATATGGATGTACATGAGCCAGATCTAATTTTGAACGAAACTGAATATTTTTCTAGGTTTGTTTCAGCTATTGAAAATCAAAATATATTTGGCGTGCAGTACCATCCTGAAAAAAGTCACGAAGCGGGTGATATTATTTTATCAAACTTTGTAAATATATAAATGTTTCGACCAAGAATTATTCCATTACTACTGATACAAAATCAGGCATTGGTTAAGTCGAAACAATTTAAGAAACATCGCTATATTGGCGACCCTATCAATGCTGTTAAAATCTTTAATGACCTAAAAGCTGATGAAATTGTTCTACTTGATATTGACGCAACCAAAGAAAAAAGAACAATCCCTATAGATTTTGTTAGTGTTCTGAGCGAAGAAACTAACATGCCGTTTTCTGTTGGGGGTGGAATAAGGTCAATTGAACAAGTTCAAGCTATTTTAGCATCTGGTGCAGAAAAAGTTATAATAGGCGGCTATGCCATTGAAAATCCTGATTTTATTAAGTTAGTTTCAGATTATTTTGGATCATCAACTATAGTTGTGTGTATTGATGTAAAGAACAACTTATTTAAAAATACGAGAGTGTGGAGTCATAATGGAAAAAGATCATCAAAATATTCACCAGTTGATTTCGCAAAATTAATGGAAGAAAAAGGGGCTGGAGAAATTATTATTCAATCGATAGAACATGATGGAATGATGTCAGGATACAACATTAAGTTAATAAAAGAAATCTCAACTACTGTATCAATACCAGTGGTTGCGCTTGGCGGTGCAGGTGCGACCGACCATTTAAGGGAGGCGTATCATTCTGGGTATGCTAATGCATTAGCGGCAGGAAGTATGTTTGTATATCAGGGGCCAAAAAATGGAGTGTTAATTAATTACCCTAACAGAAAAGATATTCATTCCTTAATATTTAGCGCATAAATGTATAATTTTGCTATTTATAATATTCCCACCCATGAGTGCCTCTGCCACTCCCTTAAATTTAATATAGTACGTACAAATCATTTGATGGTTAGTGAGGCATGATTATGGTCCAATTATCACGACATAGATAACTTATCGTAATAACATTGTAAATGGAGAAAAATATGGGATATCAAATCTGTAATAGGTGTGTAATGGACACATCTGATCTAGAGATACAATTTGATCATTTAGGGAATTGTAATCATTGTAATAATTATTTTAATAATTTTACAAAATTACAATATCATGGAGAAACTAGTGATAAGATTATTCGTGATCTTGTCAAGAAAATAAAAGACACAGGAAGAGGGCGGCAATATGACTGCCTTATTGGTGTTAGTGGGGGTGTTGATAGTAGCTATGTTGCATTCTTAGTCAAAGAATTAGGCTTAAGACCATTAGCTGTTCATATGGATAATGGCTGGGATTCTATTGAAGCTATTGAAAATATAAAAAATATTTGCAATAAACTGGATATTGATTATCAGAGTTATATTCTAAATTGGCACGAATTTAAAGATATTCAGCTTTCTATCTTAAAATCATCAATTCCAGAAGTTGAAATACCTACAGATGTTGCTATTGCGGCTATTCTTCATAAGATTGCTGCAGAAAATGGTATTAAACATATTATAGGAGGCGGTAATCTTGCAACGGAAGGAATATTGCCAGATTCGTGGTTTTACAATCCAAAAGATGCTACTCTTTTAAAAGCGATACAGAGAAAGTATGGCACTGTACCGATGAAAGATTTTCCATTATTTGATTATAAAAAGGAAATTTACTACAAGTTTGTAAAGGGTATTAAAATGGTGTATCTACTTAATCATTTGCCTTTTTCCAAAGAGGATGCTATATCAATACTTAAGGACAAGTTGGACTGGAAAGAATATGGTAGGAAACACTACGAATCAAAATATACTAGTTTTGTCCAATCATATATACAGCCAGTTAAATTTAATATTGATTATAGAAGAGCCACATTATCAAGCCAAATTTGCTCTGGAAAAACTACAAGAGAACGCGCTTTAAAAGAATTAAAAGAAGTAGCGTATGATATTGAAACAATGCTGTTACAAAAGAAATATGTCTGTAAAAAGCTAAATATATCTGTAGTGGAGTTTGATAGAATCATGAAGTTGCCCATAAAAACATATAAGGATTACCCTAATAATCAAAAAAAATTGGAATTCATATATGCTATATACAGAAATTTCTTCAAAAAACCGATTATTTAATAATTCTATAACCCATTCATACTAACTGATAATGAAAGTATCTATTGTTTTGCCTAATTTAAACTTTGGTGGCGCAGAGCGCTTGCACTTGAATCTTGCTGAGGATTGGATAAAAAAAGGGCATCAAGTAGAGTTTGTTCTGATGCAAAAAGAGGGGGAATATTTATCACTAATTTCACCTAAAATTAATATTGTATCTCTAAAGGTTTTACGTCTGCGAAATATCATTCTTCCATTAGCTCGCTATTTACGCAAATCTAGTTCTGATATTGTTTTAGTCGCTATGTGGCCACTTACATCATATGCTCTCATTTCTTGGGTCTTATCAGGAAGGATTGGAAAAATATTTGTTAGTGAACATGTTCATTTATCTGTTTCTACCTCTGAAGAAAGTCACTTCTTGAATCTATTTCTCAAATACTTGATTAGATTTACATATCCTATTGCAAGTGGTGTTATAGCAGTGTCACGTGGAGTGAGAAAAGATTTATCTAAGCTTAGCAATATTAATGTTAAAAAAATTAAAGTTATATACAATCCTATAGCCAAAGAAGATCCATGCTTTCCCGCCTCTCAGGATGAACGCACTAAAGTTTGGGGTGGAAATTATTTTTATAATATACTTACGGTCGCAGAGTTAAAAAAAGAGAAAGATCATGAAATGTTAATTAAAGCATTTTCTTTATTACCAAGTAATTTAAATGCAAAGTTAATAATTCTAGGTTCGGGGCAACTCAGAGATCATCTTATATCGTTGATAGGAGAGTTAAATCTTACAGAAAGAGTTGAATTACCTGGTTTTGTTCATGACCCTAGCCAATGGTATCGTACTGCTGATTTGTTCGTTTTATCTTCACGATGGGAGGGTTTTGGCAATGTTATTGTTGAGGCACTTGAATGTGGCGTTCCCGTAGTTAGCACAAGGTCAGGTGGCCCAACTGAGATACTTAACGATGGGGCTTATGGTAAGTTGGTGCCAGTAGGAGATTGCAACGCACTCGCAACTGCCATGGAGGAAAGCTTTGGAGCGTTACATGATCATGAATTGTTAAGAAATAGAGCACAAGATTTTTCTATATCGTTAATTTCTGATAAATACTTGAATTATTTTGCTACCAACGAAAAAGTGGCGTAATTTTATAATCGTTAGCATAAAAATAACAGAGATATCATTTAATATTTAAACATGGCAAGAATTTTATATATTACCTATGATGGTTTAATGGAGCCTCTTGGTATGTCACAAGTATGTAAATCGTTTTGCGTAAGGTTATTAAAATTTAAAAATTAGATATAAGTGGGGGAGCACATGATTAGAAAAATCATCAAATTTGTTTACAATTCTATGCCGTTTAAAAAATATTTATTGCTATTTATTAGGAGTCTTTATATACCTAAACAAAGTCTATTTCAACACCTAACATTTAAAGGGACTTTCAGAGTAGCACTAGAAAACAGTAATTTCAAGATTTACAATACAGGAACGTTTATTGAGAATCAATTATTTTGGAAAGGTATTGATGGATTTGAGCCAAATTCATTAAAAATTTGGATAAAGCTATGTAGAATGTCGGATGTAATATTTGATCTTGGGGCGAATACGGGTATCTATTCACTTATAGCTAAGTCCGAAAAACCAACATCAACGGTTTATGCTTTCGAGCCTGTAGAGAGGGTCTACACTATATTATCGAAAAATTCTTCTATCAATAAATTTGATATAAATTGTTATAGAAAGGCTGTTTCAAATAAAGACGGTATTGGTGAATTCTATGATGATGATGAAGAACATCAATGTTCGGTAATTATAAATCTTGATCGTTCAGATGAAAAGCACCTTCATAGGGTGGAGGTTGAAACGGTTAAGCTGGACTCATTCATTGAGGATAATAATATACAAAAAATTGACCTTATTAAGATGGATGTTGAGACCCACGAATCAGAAGTGATAGATGGATTTAGTAGTCATTTAGTGCACTATAAACCCTCAATGATTGTAGAAATTATAAGGGACTTTACCGCATCGCATCTGCAAGATAAATTATCTAATCTTGGGTATAACTATTTTTATATTAATGAATCCATTACCCAGAATGTTAAAGACATTAAGTCTATTTATCAAAAGGTAGATTCTTTAATTGGTGGAAAGTATGGAAATTATTTAATTGTTAATAACAATGTAGCGAAAGAATTAAATTTAATATAATTTCACCATGTTAATCACTACATATTTGTTAGGTAAAAAAAACTATATCTGATATTAAATTAGATCTTTAATTAGTAAGAAACATTTGGTTCAATTTTAGCATACACACATCACTTAATAATGAAGTTAATTAACCCAGAAACAAAAGAGAGCCTTTTTCAGAAAGGAGATAATTTAGTTGACAATAAGGGCGGAATATTTCCAATAATTAATAAAATTCCGAGATTTGTAGATGCTGATAATTATTGTAGTAATTTTGGCTTCCAATGGAATAAATTTTCCAAAACTCAGCTAGATGATAAAAACGATAATTCTCAGATCTCTAAGCAACGTTTTTTTGCTGAAACGAATTGGGATAAAGAGGATTTATCTGAAAAAAATATTTTAGAAGTTGGCTCTGGAGCTGGGCGATTTAGCGAGGTAGTTCTTGTACATACACAAGCCAATCTTTATAGTGTAGATTATTCTGATGCAGTTAGTGCCAATTTAAAGAATAATGGAAGTATTGCTCCTGAACGCTTACAACTATTTCAGGCAAGTATTTACGATTTACCGTTTTTAGATGATTCTTTTGATAAGGTATTTTGTTTGGGCGTGCTTCAGCATACACCTGATTTTGAAAAGTCTGTAAAATCCTTAATAAACAAGGCCAAAATGGGAGGGGAGATTGTTGTAGATTTCTATCCCATTAATGGCTGGTGGACAAAATTTAATGCTAAGTATATATTAAGGCCATTTACTAAGAAAATGCCAAATGATAGATTAATTTCTTTAATTGAGAAAAATGTTGATTGGCTCATTAGACTGAGTTTATTTTTCAGTAGGTATAAACTTGGCTTTTTAAATAGATTTTTACCAATAGTTGATCTAGAGAGCGTCCTGCCGAAGGGATTAAATGTTAAACAAGTCAGAGAGTGGGCAATTTTAGATACTTTTGATATGTTTTCTCCAGAATTTGACAATCCACAGAAAATTTCCTCAGTAAAACAAATGTTTGAAAAGAATGGGGTTTTAGTAGAATTTTCAGGTTATGTGCATTATGGAAAAAACTCAAAAGCAGCTGTTGTACGGGGAACTAAGCTATCATGATGATTTGTATCTTATTTAGTTAATTCTCGAAATCAAACAAATGTTAGGCTTTCCTTCAACTGAGAAACTTGAATTTCCATTAACTATTGCTTTTATTGGTGCTATTTTAATTGCAGGAATTGTACACATTACTTTAATCAATAATGAAAGCGTCTAATACCTCACTCATAATTTCTTTTTGGAAATATTTAGACAAACGCCATAAAAGGCGTTCTGTGCTAATATTTATCCTGATGATTATTGTCTCTTTTTCGGAAGTGATCAGTATCGGTGCAATTCTACCATTTCTTGCTGTACTTACTTCTCCTGAATTAGTGTATCAGAATGCATTTATGCAGCCAATAATTCAAACATTAGAGTTAAGCTCAGCGAATCAATTAGTACTCCCATTAACTATCGGATTTATCGTAGCAACTTTAATTGCTGGGGTTATGCGTATCACTTTACTTAATGCTATGAATCATTTTGAGCGAGTAGTTGGCACCGACCTTAACATAGATGTCTATCGCAATACCCTTTATCAGAGCTATAGAGATCATATAGACCGTAATAGTAGTTATATCGTCAGTCTAATTACTAAAAAAACAGATGTAGTTATAAGAGGCACTTTTAGGGCGGCATTAACGTTAGTTAGTTCAGTTCTTATATTAATTGGAATTGTGTCAGTCCTAATTATGATAAACGTTGAAGTTGCACTTGGTGTACTTGGTGGTTTTGGTTTAATATATTGGGGTATTACGCGATACACACGTAAACAGCGTGCTATTAATAGTCAACTCATTGCCAAAGAACATATTAATATGATTAAAGTGCTACAAGAAGGCATGGGTGGTATTCGAGATGTCTTAATTAATGCTAGCCAACAATTTTATTGTTCGTTATTTCGTAATTCAGACGTTCATTTGCGTCGTGCTATAGCTGACAATGATTTTATTGCCTTTAGCCCTCGTTTTGCCATAGAGGCATTGGGAATGACATTAGTGGCTATATTCGCTTATTACATGAGTCAGGGTGTTAATGGGGTAGAAGACATTGTTCCAACTTTAGGAGTAATGGCAATGGGTGCGCAACGTCTGTTGCCGGCATTACAGGCAATTTATAGTTCTGTAAGTAATATTGATGGTTCACGCCATTCACTTCAAGAAGTTTTGGACTTGTTGAGTCAGACATTGCCTATCTATGCAGAACAACCTCCAGCCGTACCTATGTCATTTAAAAAAGAAATTAGGTTAAATAATCTTAGTTTTCGATATGGGGAGAATATTCCCATGGTATTAAATAGAATAAATCTTACTTTAACAAAAGGAAAAAGTATTGGTTTTATTGGGGTAACAGGTTGTGGAAAAAGCACCTTATTAGATATTATTATGGGATTACTTTCACCTACTGAAGGGGTATTAACAGTAGATGGAGTTGTTGTAACAATGAATAATATTAGAAACTGGCAGGCCAATATTGCGCATGTGTCACAAGAGATCTACCTGTCTGATAGTACTATTGAAGAAAACATTGCTTTTGGTCAACATAAAAATAATATTGATTTCAATCTAGTAAAGCAAGCTGCAGAAAGGGCAGGCATTGCTAAACTTATTGAAAGTTGGCCTAATCAATATCAAACATATATTGGAGAGAGGGGAATGCGTTTATCTGGTGGGCAAAGACAAAGAATAGGCATTGCTCGTGCTCTTTATAAACAAGCGAATGTGCTTATTCTTGATGAAGCGACTAGTGCACTGGATAGTAAAACAGAGGAATCTGTAATAGAATCTATAAAAGCTTTTAGTGATGATATAACTGTTATGATGATTGCCCATAGAGTTACTACATTAAGAGATTGTGATTATATAGTTGAGTTAGATGATGGTAGTGTTCGTATAGGTAGTTATGATGATTTGTGTAAATAATTTTAATTAATAGCACTAATTTATGAAAGACAAGATACTTACAATAGATGACATAGATTTACTTGTGTTTGATTTTGATGGGGTGCTGACTGATAACCTTGTATACACAGATCAAAATGGGAATGAAATTGTGAGTTGCAGCCGTGCTGATGGTTTAGTATTTGAAAATTTTTTATTAGAAGATTGGGATTTTCAACTAAAGGTTGGCCTTACTGGTGCTATGCTATGTTCGCAGGTTTTTGGACAAGAGATGGCAAAGAGGGGTGAGGGCATTATATTGAATATTGCATCTGATTTATCGGTTTTTGCACCCGATCAAAGACTCTACAAAAAAGATGGCCTGCGGCCAGATCAGCAACCAGTAAAGCCAGTTACTTATTCCGTTATTAAGCATGGGTTGATTGGACTTACTAAATATTTGGCAACCTATTGGGCAGAGCAAGGCGTAAGGTGCAATGCATTATCCCCTGGTGGTGTATACAATGGTCAGAGCGACGAGTTTGTGCAAAAGCTTATAGAGCTTATACCTTTAAAGAGAATGGCATCTAAGGATGAATACCGTGGTGCAGTTCAGTTTCTATGTTCAGATGCATCCGCCTATATGAATGGACAAAACATCGTGATGGACGGCGGCCGTTCTGTTCTTTAAATAAATTCAAGAAAATGCTAACACAAATAGAGTTTGCCACTAGATTTACTACTCTCATTCCTAGAGATTGCAAGGACAAGGATGGCAGACAAGAAACTGATATTTACTTTACTCATTTCTCCCTTTCGGGTCTTGAGGAAATGCATCGGTATTCTAAAGATGAAAGACTATATGAGTTTTTTGAATTTGATCCATTTAAAACTATTGATGAAACCAAGGCTTATATTGAAAAGCTATTAAATCATATGTCTGGAGAACCAATAGAGCGAAATGCGATGTATTGGTTTGTGCGTCGTAAGTCCGATGATTATCTGATTGGCACTGCAGGGCTTTTAAATTTGAATTACGGTCGTCAATCTATTGAATTGGGTTATGGAATGGACCCTGCGCTCTGGGGTTATGGTTACATCTTACAAATACAAGAGTCGCTAAAGAAATTTACTTTTGAGGTGTTAGAGTTGAATCGACTGCATGGCGTCACCATGGTGGAAAATGACCGCACTATTCAATCAGTTCTAGCCTCAGGGATGAGACATGAAGGAATTCTAAGGGACTTTTACTGTAAACAGGGTGTTTATCATGATGCTTGGCAGTATGGAATGATTGCTAAGGATTACTATGGAATTAATACTATTGCACCATCAGTTTCAGTTAGTATCAACAATATTATCGATGCAGTTTCTTCAGTATTAACTGAAGATGTTATTACTGTTGAGTCTAGCATGGAAAATACATTTAGTTGGGATTCGCTTAATCATATGGCAATTATGGTTGCCTTAAAGAGTCGGCTGTCCATTGATTTAAATCCAGGTGAGATAGCCCATATGACAACTATTCAAAATATTTACAATCAAATACATGGAATTAAATAGTCTAGCGCAAATTCTAACAGAGGTCGCAACGCAAAACTCTGGAAGAATTGCTATTAAGATCAAAGATGAAACACTTACTTACCATGAGTTATTACATAAGTCTGCACAAGTAGCTAATACACTTAAAGGGTTGGGTGCAAACAAAGTGGCTATAGGTGTTGTTGGTCAACGTCATATGGCATCTTATATTGGTATATTAGGTGTGTTGCTTGCAGGTTGTTACTATGTACCCATTAGTCCTAAATTGAACAAAGATAAGGCTTTGTCGATTATTAACGATTCTGAAATTAGGTTTCTGATAGGAGATGTTGATAATTTCTCAGAAATGTCAAACGTTCTTAATGATTGTGATTTAATCGATAAAAAAATACTTCCAGTTGAATCAGCCCTAACTGGGGAAGAGTGGATTGGTAGTAAGGACGTTAGTGATAAGAGTTCCGAGATAGAAATTAACAATATAAAAGCAAATGATTTGGCATACATCATATATACATCGGGTTCGACTGGAAATCCAAAAGGAGTCATGGTGACAAACGCCAATGTTTTATCATTAATAGAGAATATGTCGTTACTATATGATTGCAAGCCAGGGTTTGTTGCGTCACAGAGTCATGACTTGAGTTTTGATTTTTCAGTGTCTGACGTGTTTAACACATGGGCAAATGGAGGGGTGTTGTGTGTTTTGCCTGAGGAAGAAAAATTTTATCCAGCTGAATTTATTATCAGGGAGTCAATAGAATTTTGGAGTGCAGTCCCAACATTGTTAAAATTCATGGATGGATTAGGAGGATTGCAGGAGGGTGCTTTCCCTAGCATTAAACATACTATTTTTTGTGGTGAGCCCCTTCCAATTAAACTTGCAAGAAACTGGAGAAAAGCTGCTCCAAATAGTGTTGTAAGAAACTTATATGGACCAACAGAAGCAACAGTATTTATCACTAAGTATGAAGTTGATAGCGGGACAGATGAAGAAGTTGGCTACTCTCCTATAGGAAAGCCTTTTAACAGGCACAGTATTGAAGTTGTTGATAGTGAAGGGAATAAACAAGATTATGGGTTTAAGGGCGAACTAGTTCTTTCAGGGCCTCAAATTGCAAATGGCTATTTGAATGATGCAGAAAAAACAAAAATTGCCTTTGTAAAGTTTGATTGGGATCCATCTGGAGGTATTTGGTACAAGACAGGAGATCTAGGTTTGTACAACAAACAGGGTGACTTGGAATGCGTAGGTCGAAATGACAATCAAATCAAGATAGGGGGGAGGCGTATAGAGATAGGAGAGATTGAGGCGGTACTTTCAAATTTCCCTTTGCTTAGTGATGTTGTTATTGTTTCAATCAAAGACGCAAATCAAATCTCGAGTAGTCTTGTAGCTTTCACAACTAATGAAATTAGTAAAGAGGACTTGAGCCAGATTAGGCAAGATAGTCAAAAATTTATTGAGAAAATTTTCTTTCCAAAGAAGATAATAACAGTTAATAAATTTCCTCGTTTGTCTAGTGGAAAAATAGATCGTAAGACGCTATCTTTAAAAGCAGAGAGTCTATGATACTGTTTGGCAGAAGAGTACTCTTTTCATCGCCTAAACCATGTGATGTTCTAATATTTGATGAATGCAATAGTCAGCATGTTCGCCGAGTAATTAATAAAAAATACAGTATCGGTATTTTTAATATGCGCCCAGAGGATATTTTTTTTGGTATGGGTGTAATGGTTCAGTTTTCAAAAGAGCTATTAAAGTTTAGTTTAGAGGAGGTTAGGAAACATCATCGTGGCTTTTTACATGGTGTGATTAAGCAGGTTTACTATATATATTTAAAAGCTTGTCTAGAAACAATTAAGCCAAAAGCTGTCATTACTTTTATTGATACTAGTAGTGTTTTCGGTTTGCTTGCAAAACATTGTGATAACTTTCCATTTGTAGCAATTCAAAACGGTTCTAGGTTGAGTTATGCCGCATTACCCGAATCGAACTATTATGTGCCACATTATTTTTGCTTTGGTACGCACGAACAAGAGTTGTTTCCAAAATTAGGATACAGGGTTGATCATTATTATCCAGTAGGCTCTCTAGTTGCTTCTCTTCATTTTCTTCCAAGAGAACAAGTTGAAGAAAAGTATGACTTATTGATTGTGTCAACCTGGAGGGGTAGTAGTGATTACGTTCAAGATGTACAAGATACAATGCGCTCTATGAAAATTATGGACCAACTTTTAACAAGGTATATTAAGAATCATGAGATAAAGGCCGCCCTTATCTATCGTACAATGCGAGACTGCGAAGGCTGGATCATTCCAGAGATTGGCTTGTCCGAAGAGGAGTATTATCAGGAGATATATGGAGATTCAATAAAACATATCGAGACGGATTTTTCTATAAGAAATATATTTCCATTGATGCAACAGAGCAAAATGGTTATAACTTGTTTCTCTACAGCAGGTGTTGAAGCATACGGATTAGGAAAAAAATTGCTTTACTGCAACTTTACTGGAACAGATCTTTATCATCAAGATTTTGCTGATGAAATATTAACAAAGAATAGTGAATATACTGCTTTTTCTGAAATCTTAGATCAGATATTATCAATGAAACAAGAAGAATATTTAGAAGAGCATAAAGAGCGAATGCAATATTACATGAATTTTGATGCTGAGAATTCTGTAGAATCAAGAATTGAGGCTAAATTTGATGAAATCATTGAGAATTTCAGATGATTAGAACTCCATCAATTTTACAAAAACTGAGCAGAAAAGTAGAAATTATCTGGGAAAAAAATCAATGGGCTTGATTTTTCTACTGTTTCTCCTGTTGTCGAGCTAGATTTAGACGAATCTTTAGTTCTTAATGGTAATGAGAATTTTATGGTAGGATTTTAGAAATTATGAAACATGTTTTTAGGGAGTTCAGGAAATTAATACCCATGCCTGTGAAACATATTCTTAGGGAGTTCAGGAAATTAATACCCATGCCTGTGCAAAGAATATTCATTAACCAACATTATAATAGACACTATATAAAATCATATTCTCAATATGGAGAAGATTTGATTATTTGTGATTTCTTTAAACATCATTTTGATATCAAAGGCAACTATTTAGACATAGGCGCATTCCATCCAAAGATGATTTCAAATACTCATATACTTCACACTTTAGGATGGAGAGGCACTGTAATTGACCTGGATGATTTTAAATTAAAGTTATTTAAAAGAAACAGAAAAGACAAAGTTAATATTCTTACAAGGGTTGTAATACCTGGGTTTTTAGATCAATCAGAAACTTATTCTGTCTATAAATTTAAACAACCTTTTTCAGAACTAGATACCTTAGACAGGAAAGTTGCTGAGGAGATGAAATCTATTTCAGGTTTAGAATTTTTAGAAGATAAAGTTGAAGCAGTCGGGATAAACAATCTTCTTAAAGAGCAGAAATTTAATTTTGTAAATATCGATGTAGAAGGTATGGATGAAGATTTGATTTTATCACTTGATTTTGAAAATATTAACTTGCCTGAACTTATTGTCTTCGAATCTTGGAAGCCTTTATCTGATCTCCAGTCTATTGAAAACTTAGAAAATAACGGATATGTGCATTTATTTACATCAGGTGGCAGTATGGGGTATTTTCTTAAATCATCTATAGACACTGAACAGAGTATTATCTAACAGGAAATAACCGTGATGGATTCAATCTTCACCACTATTCAACAATCTCATTTATCACAAAGAATAAATCAAACGACCGCTTACTATTAAATTTTAAGGATCGATGCAAATGACGGACACATACCAGCAAAATGTTTCACACAAAGGTCAAGTACTAGACTATATCCCAAAGGTATTAATAGTTGCTCCCAATACTCTGATGCATACTTATAGGGAATTATTGGCAGAAGTTGAGGGTTTGGAACTCACCTTTGTTGAAGATACACTCGATGATATTTTAAATAATATCGATGGTCATCATGCGCTCATTGGTTGCCCTAGGCATCATTTCAGTCAACAGGTTTTGGAAAAAGGTAAGGGTACTTTACAATGGATTCATAACCCGGGTGCTGGAGTTGAAGAGTTTATTATTCCTGAGTTTGTCGAATCAGATGTTATTTTTACAAATGGAGCCATTATTCAAGGGCCAGAGTGTGCGGATCACGCATTGGCATTACTGTTAACGCTGACAAGAAGAATTAAGCTGGTTGAAAAGGGGTTTGCGTACAGAGATCTACCACGACCGATTGAACTTAAAGGTAAAACTGCTGTTGTTATTGGACTCGGTGGAATTGGAATGTGTATTGCCGAAAGAGCAAATGGTTTTGGCATGGAAGTACTGGCTGTTAATGGTGAGTATATCCCAATGATCAAGATGGTAAGTAAAGTATATGAACCTAAAGATCTTCATGAAGCTTTGGCGCTTGCAGATGTGGTTTTTATGTCTGCGCCTAATACAAAAGATACCAGAGGCATGCTTGATGCGGATGCCTTTAGAGCAATGAAAAAAAAGCCGTACGTCATTAATGTTTCAAGAGGAAAGACAATCGATACCGACGCTCTTTTAGTAGCCATGAGAGAAGGGGTGATAGAGGGGTGTGGAATTGACGTGACTGATCCTGAGCCATTGCCTGATGATCATCCTCTGCGGGAGTTTGATAACGCCGTTATCACTCCTCATATTGCTGGACTTTCAGATCATAATCGTAAGCGAAGCCTGCAATTAATTAAAGAGAACATGATCCGGTTTGTTGAAGGTAGACCGTTAATTAATGTAGTAAATAAAGTTTTAGGTTACTAGGTAGGAGAAATGATATGAGTATGCTTGCTGTGAAAGAGGTTGTTGATTTTTATACCCAAGCTCAAAAAGAGGCCTTGGAAAAGGGTGAAAATAAAATTTATCCCAACCTTAGTCTGGTCAGACTTATTGGTAGGTATTTTGGGGCTAATGAAGGACGATTGTTAGACTTTGGGTGTGGCGGCGGGGCCAATCTTATTCATTTGCTCGAGCGTGGCTTTACCGTGGATGCGGCGGATACATCACCTTATTCAATTGAAACCATCAAACAAAGACTTGAGGGAAGAGCGTCTTTATGTGGTAAGGTTCATTTGCGAGTCCTAGATGCTAATGCACAAGCACTACCCTATGAAAATGAAGTGTTCGATTTTGTGGTGTGTGCCAGTGTTTTTTCTTTGCTTTCAACTAAAGAAAGAATTCAGCATGTCGCTAGTGAATTTAAACGTGTGCTTAAACCGGGTGGCAAGGTTTATATGGATATTAATGGTGCTAATAGTGAGTTTGCTATTTACGCGGAGAAAACGGGTGAAGATCTTTATATCTACCGCGGAAGAAAGGAGAAAGACCCTCCCATGAACGTTGTATGTTTGGACTCAAAAGAAAAATTTAGAGATCTCATTTCACCCATTTTTGAAATTGATGAGGTCGGTATAACCACTCACAAATTTTTTGAGTATGTAGAGGAAGAGTACATTATTTGTGCTCATAAGTAGGCTCAGATTAACCTACACCATTGGCAGGAATCTGGCGACAATGCTATTTTGTAGCAGACAAACTGCTTGATGCTATATTTTATTGATTTGAATTCTTGGAGGTATATATGAACGAAACGACTGAACGCGCACTGAAAGAGTCTTGTTTTCCGGCGGACAAAATCCCAAGTCGTTACGAGGATGCGCTCAAGTGAAAGTATTGGTAACGATACCCAATCAACATACGATACATTTAAAAAATATTATTTCCCATATTGTACAAAACAAAGGAGCATAAATGTTAAAAAACTCATCAATATTAATCACAGGTGGAACGGGTTCATTTGGTCATACGTTTATTCCAATGACTTTAGAAAAATACAATCCTAAAAAAATAGTCGTATTTTCTCGTGATGAAATGAAGCAATGGGAAATGGCAAAGCTGTTTAAAGACAACCCAAGAGTTAAATTTTTGATTGGTGATGTCCGTGATAAGGATAGATTGTATCGCGCGCTCGATGGCATTGATTATGTTGTGCATGCTGCAGCAACTAAAATTGTCCCTACTGCTGAATACGACCCATTTGAATGCGTCAAAACCAATGTGTTTGGCGCGATGAATTTAATCGATGCTTGTATTGATAGAGGTGTTAAACGCATTGTTGCACTCTCTACTGACAAAGCGAGCAGTCCTGCTAATCTTTATGGTGCAACCAAGCTAACCTCTGATAGATTATTCGTTTCTGGCAATTCTTATAGTGGAGTTCATGAGACAAGATTTTCAGTAGTAAGATATGGTAATGTAATGGGCTCTCGTGGCTCTGTTATTCCATTTTTTATGTCAATTAAAGATGAAGGTGTATTACCTATTACAGACTACCGTATGACAAGATTTATGATTTCAGTAGAAGAAGGTGTTGAGTTAGTATGGCATGCTTTTGAAGATATGAAGGGTGGTGAGGTCTATGTGAAGAAAATCCCTTCTATGAAAATAACTGATGTGGCATTGGCAGTTGATAAAAATGCCAAACAAGAAGAGGTTGGTGTTCGTCCTGGTGAGAAATTACACGAGCAGATGATTGGAGAGGAAGATGCGCTCTATACTTATGAATACCCAGATTATTTTAAGATTTTGCCGTCTATTCATGGATGGGCTAATGATCCAGAAAGAATTGGAGTTGGTGTTAAAGTTGAATCGGATTTTACGTATTCTTCAGATAACAATGAAGAATGGATGGAAATTTCAGAATTGCAGAATTGGGTTGAAGAGAATCGCAACAAGATTGGCAATATTTAACGCATCTATATTATGATATCTTACGGCAAACAAAGTATTAATCAAGATGATATAGATGCAGTTGTTGACGTTTTAAAGTCTGACTTTCTGACACAAGGGCCCAAAGTTGTTGAGTTTGAAAACGATTTGGCTAATTACTGTGAAGCAAAATATGCAAAAGCAGTTAATAACGGTACAGCAGCCTTGCATTTGGCTTATCTAGCCATAGGCTTAGAACAAGGTGACATTGTTTGGACAACGCCTAATACCTTTGTCGCAACAGCAAATGCAGCCTTATATTGCGGTGCAACTGTTGATTTTGTCGATATTGATCCAAAAACTTATAACCTTTCTATTGATTACTTGAAAGAAAAACTCATTCAAGCAAAAAAAGACAATAAATTACCCAAATTAGTCGTGCCAGTGCATTTTGCAGGACAAAGTTGTGAGATGAAAGCTATTTGGAAGTTATCCAAAGAATATGGCTTCAAAGTTATTGAGGATGCCAGCCATGCATTGGGCGGCGAATACCTTAATAATAAAGTCGGTAACTGTGAGTATTCTGATATGGCAGTCTTTAGTTTTCACCCCGTCAAAATGATAACTACAGGCGAAGGTGGTGCAATCATGACAAACAATGAAAAATTAAACGAAAAAATTGAACTATTAAGGAGTCACGGTATTACCAAAGATGCAACTAAGTTTGACAATCAAAGTGATGGAGATTGGTATTACGAGCAGCGAGCATTAGGATTTAACTATCGTTTGACAGACATTCAAGCGGCATTAGGTATTAGCCAGTTAAAACGATTAGATAGTTTTGTTGCAAGGCGCAGAGAAATCGTCAAGCAATATTTTGACAAGTTAGACAATAGCGTGCTGCCATATCAACATCCCGATGCCAACTCATCGTGGCATTTGTTTGTTATTCAAACTGAAGACAGAAAAGCGACTTATAAGCAATTAAAAACACAGGGGATTATGACGCAAGTGCATTACATTCCTGTAACTAGCCAGCCTTTTTATAATAGAAAAAAATTGAAAAATAGTGCCGATTTTTATCGGCATTGTTTAAGTTTGCCAATATATGCAGACTTAAACAATAATGAACAAAATAGAGTAATTAATCTTCTGTAGCTTATGATTGTAACGCAAAGGTTTTTATTAAAGCTGCTAACCATAGATGATGTTAATCAAAACTACCTTTCTTGGTTAAATCCAGAGATAAATAGCTATATTGAATATGCTAAAAGCAACACATCAATGACAGCGTTAAGAAGTTATGTTGGTGAGCGAGAAAATAGACAAGATGTGTTATTTCTAGGAATCTTTACTAAAGATAAGCAGCATATTGGAAATATTAAATACGAGCCTATTAATCAAAAGAACAAAACAGCAGTAATGGGTATTCTGATTGGAGACAGTAATTGGAGAGGTGTAGGGGTGGCAGTCGAAGTTATTAAGGCAAGTGGTGATTATCTTGTTGAGCAATACGGAATTGAAACTATTTTATTAGGCGTTAGTAGGAACAATAAAGAAGCGATAGTTGCCTATCAAAAAGTAGGTTTCAGAGTTAAAGATCAGAATAAAAACAGTATTAAAATGGTTTGGAGGCTATGAATAAATTAGCTCTAGGAACAGCTCAATTTGGGTTGGATTATGGCGTTACTAACAGTGAAGGAAAAGTCCAAGTTGAAGAAGTTGAATTAATCTTAGGGTGTGCCAAAGAAAATAGCATTAATACCTTAGACACTGCCGCAAGTTATGGCAATAGTGAAGAAGTTTTAGGAAGCATTGGTATTAGTGATTTTCAGATTATTACCAAAACCATACCACTTAAAAATGGCGTTGATGAAGTAATAAAGCATTTTCAACAATCGTTAACTTTTTTAAATAAGTCAAGCGTAAATGGCTTGTTGATTCATAATGTTAATGAAATAGAGCATAAGAATTTCAATACTTTGTTTAAAGAATTAACAGAATTAAAACGACAGGGCTTGGTAAATAAAATCGGATTTTCTACTTACACACCAGAGCAAGTGGATTTCTTATTGAAAAACTTTGATTTTGATTTAATCCAAGTGCCATTTAATATTTTTGATAATAGATTAATTCAAGGTGGTCAACTGCAAGCGTTAAATAATAAAGGTGTGGAGGTTCACGCGAGAAGCGTTTTTTTGCAAGGTGTGTTATTAGATTTTAACAATTTATCGAATTATTTCTCACCTTGGAAAAAAGAATTTAGCATCTATCAAGAAACAGTTAAAGACAATGGTTTGTCGTTGTTAGAGTGTGCGCTTAATTTTGTACTAAATATTCGAGAGATAGACAAAGTGTTGGTAGGTGTTAATAGCGAGAGGCAATTGAAAGAGATTGTTCAAGCAGTAAAAAGACGGAGTAATTTAAGTGCTTACCCTATCAACGATATAAATTTATTAAATCCAAGCTTATGGAAGGTATGATATTAGCAATATTACAAGCACGATTCACTTCATCAAGACTGCCAGGAAAGGTTTTGAAGCCTATACTAAGTAAGCCAATGCTACTGCATCAGATTGAGAGAATACAAAATTCTAAAAGAATTGATAAGCTAGTTGTAGCGACATCTACCGAGAAATCAGATGATGGTATTGAGAAAATGTGTTTGGATAATAATATTGAAGTATTCAGAGGGAGTCTAGACAATGTCTTGGATAGGCTTTATCAATGCGCAAAACCTTATAATCCTAAACATGTAGTTCGCTTAACAGGAGACTGTCCGCTGGCAGATTGGCAGGCGATTGACCAAACAATACAGTGTCATATAAAGGGAAAGTATGACTATGTAAATAATCGATCAAAGCCTGCTTTTCCAGATGGATTAGATGTTGAAGTTATTACTTATTCAGCTTTAAAAAGTGCTTGCGATAATGCAGTTTTGCCGTCAGAAAAAGAACATGTTACTTTGTATGTTAGACATAGAAAAGATAAGTTTAAATTAGGCTATTTCTATAGTACCAAAGATTTGTCGCACATGCGTTGGACTGTTGATGAGCCAGAAGATTTTAATTTGGTGGAAAAAATATATAAAAATCTATATAAAAATAATCCAAAATTTTTAATGAAAGATGTTTTAGAATTGTTGAATAATCAGCCAGAATTGTTAAAAATCAATAGTCATATTGGAACAAGTGAGGGGATGAAGAAATCGCTTAAAGAAGATGAGGTGTTTATAAAAAATGAATTATAAAAAATCAGAGCAATTATTAGACAGAGCTTTAAAGTCAATTCCACTCGCTTCACAAACCTTTAGCAAGAGTTTAACGCAATACCCTAGAGGTGTATCGCCATTTTTTATTGAAAAAGGCAAAGGTGCAAAAGTATGGGATGTTGATGGCAATGAGTATATTGATTTTGTTAATTCTCTTGCAGCGGTAACTTTGGGTTATTGCGATATAAATGTTGATGAAGCAGTGCAGAAGCAAATGCAA
>MDSY01050376.1_pt1 | contig 20127 bp, 5 predicted proteins | sample 811131 | NCBI WGS metagenome assembly MDSY01 (sample SAMN05326643, study PRJNA326480) | marine metagenome | isolation source: seawater | place: Atlantic Ocean: South West | collected 2010
CGCGAGGAGTGAAGCAGAATATTCAATTCAATCGCCCCAAAAGGCGCGAAGAGTTGGGCTCCTCCAAGGGTTTGGCCAGTCAGTTCCCCTCTGAATGTACGCTAACAACGCGGTTCATCGCAAGCTTTGAAAGCAGTTCGAGGTATTGAAACTCATTTCCGCGGAGGAACACCCCGATCAACCCTTTCAATCACGGTCGGTGAAGTCATTTTCATTTGAACTTTCTCTTTGATTTATCGGCACCTGGTTGCAATCTCGCAGTGTGCGTCATAGGCGGTGCACGACTTGGGGGGCGACGGTATGTCGTCGCCGCGTCCGCGGTCCCGGGGCGAGGGATCGCGTGAGGGAGGATACGCGCGCGCGCTGTTCCCAGACCCTGCGCCGTCACCCTCGCGCTCGATAGCACGCGCGGCAGCTGAGGCGCGCAAGGACTTTGAGTCACAACTACCACGAGTGGAAAGTTCTGAAATGGTTGGAAGGTCGGGTCGGGGTGGTGTGGAGACGACGCCGAGCCCTAATACCGCGGTCGCTGAGTTGAAGGGGTTTACCACTACCCCGCCGCAGTCGCCGCCGATGACTGATATCCTTCAAAACAACCCTAGTGTACACGATACGTCCCCGATGACTGACATCCTGAACCTCGTCGCGTCCGATGTTGGCACGACTTACACGCCTGGCAACGCGAATACATCGCAAGCGGCGGCGAACGTCAGCGCGATCATACGGGCCGCGGCTGAAGCAGCGGTCGCGGCATCCACGGGGCGGGATAAGAGGATAGTCCGGCGCACTGCGAGCACTGTGAGCAGTCAGAGGTCGTCCGCGGCGTCCTCGCCGGCGCGCGCTATTCCCAAATCAATCTCTAACAAAAGCAACTCTTCGGGATACTCGCTGGCGCACTCGCCGAGGGGAAATGCACGGCAAACGCAGCCGCACACGGCGCACGCGAAACACACACCGCCGCCGAGTCCCCCTGCAATTGAACAGGAAATCAAAAATATAAAAGATGATGTATCGAGTTTCGAACAAGCGTTCGCGGTGCTGACTGACGCTCTTCCCGACGATCAAAAAAGGGAAAACGCGACGTCTGTTTTGGGTGAGTATTCAGACTCGAAACCGGACGCGGACGGTTCAGCAGTACTCGCTGCACGTGAGGAAACCGCACGCGCACTGGACGCGTTACGCGCGCTTAGGGAAGCCTCTCAACGGGAGCGCAGCGCGCACGGCATGGAGGTTGCCGCGCTCCGAGCCGCCGTCGTCGACGCCGCGCAGCGCGCGCGGGACGAAGCGCGACGCGACGGCGACGCGAACGTCTCCGCGGCGGCGCGCAGGGCGTTTGAAGAGGGCAGGGCGAAGGCCAAGCTAGAGGCGGACAAGACGAGTCAAGTCGAGGTCGCGCGTGCGGTAGAGTTCGCGTTACATGACGCTAAGTTAGAGTCTGCCCGAAACACGGAAGCGGCGGTGCAAGCAGCGGTGCTCTCTGCCGTCGCGGCGAAAGAGGCCGAGTTGGGGAAAGCCGCGCGGCGGGCGGCGAAGGACGTCGGCCGGGAAGCGGAGAAGCGCATGGCGGAGGCAGAGAGTAACGCAAAGGCGTTTGTGGAGTCCGTGCGCGCTGAAGCGTTTGAATCCATTCTAGCAGCTACTGCCGCTGCCGATGCTAAAGTCCAGGACGCTGAGCAAAGAGCGGCTGAAGCGATTTTAAAATCGGAAGAGGCAAACGCGCGCGCCGCGGAGCGGGTACAAATTGACGAACATCGCGTCGCTGTCGCCGCAGAGACGCTCCACAGTGCGGTCGCCGACGCAGATGCCAAGGTTGCCGAGGCACAGGAAAGGGTCCGGGATGCGGAATTACGCGCAGAGCAGGCGGAGTCTTCACTTAATCGAACCGCCGCGGAAGCGGTCCGGGCGGTGGATGAATCAGAAACACAGCGAAAGGAGGACGTGACGCGTTTGACGTCAAAACTTAAAATGAAAACGAACGAGTTGGAAGCGGCGGAAATTGAGATGAACGCTGAAAGAAAACGGAGCCGAACGGAGCTTGAACAGTTAAGGGAAGAGGCTCGTATTTCAGAACAATCCATCACCAAAGCCGCGGACGCTCGAGTAAAAGCGTTCCGAGCGCAGTCCTCTTTGAGCAATAAAAAAGCTGAGGACAAAAACGAGCGCGATTTCGAAAAGGCGCTCGCCGCGTCGGAAGCCATTGCAGAAGAAAGGTTAGAAAAAGAGCGTTCCAAAACTAAAGACGCAAAGCGCGAGTTACATAATTTTATGAAGAGAACGAAAGGCGCGGTGAGCGCGCATGAGAGGAGGATACTTGCAGTGGAGACTGCCGCGAGAGACGCGGTGAGCACTTCTAAAAAGGAAGCTGAAAGCCAAGTAAATGAAGCTATGAGTGCAACGCAAAAGTGGATGAAGCGATCGCGTTTGGCGGAGACGAAGGCGGCGCAAGAGCTTCGGGAAAAAGAGGCGCTTGCCGGGAAATTGAATTTGAAAATCACGCAGCTTTCTGAAGAGTTGAGAGCCGCGGAATGTGCGCGTGCTGCGTGTGAAAAGCGGTCCGCTGACGCTGAGCAGGTGGCCACTGCTGCGCGTAAAGCCGCGGACAAGGCGGCAGAGAAACAGCGTAATCGCGCGCTCGACGCGACGTCACGTGTCGCGCGGAGTTTCAAGGCGTTTCGATTAAAACAAACCGTTTTCCAACGTTGGAAGCAACGAGTGCCGAAAAGAAAAGCGCCGAGAAAAGAGTCAAAGAGAAACACGAATCGGAAAAGTAAGGCGCATGACAAGGACTCTGACAAGGACTTTGACACCACCACAGACTCCGATGCGGACTCTTCCTCGAGTGATTCCTCGAGTGATTCTGAATACGGAAACGATTCGAAACGCGAGCGACGTTTGAGAAACTCGGACGCGAGTACCTCGTCGGAGGAGACCGCGTCTGATTCCGACTTCGATTCGTCCGATAGCGAACAGGATCGCAAAGCGCAAACCGCGAAAAGCACTCGCAAATCTCGTGCCCCTCCACACGCGCCTCCCACGCCGTTAACCGCGCAGGTGGCGAACGAGTGGAAGGACCACCTGCGTGAGGATTTGGGGTCGAAAAACGGTACGGGTAAAGATAAAAAGCCGTGGAAAGACCCGAAACCGAAAGAACGCCTGAAAAAGGAAAAGAAGGAAAAGAAAAAGGATCCCGACGTCCTTTCTGTCAAAACACAAGAACATACCAAAGACCAACCCGACCCTTCAGCGAGTGCCCCGATGGAACTCCAAGCGAAGCGCATGGAGTCCGTCATCGCGGCCGCGGAACGACGCGTGCGCGAGCTCGAACAAGAGCTGGAACACACGCGCGGTGAGACGAAGAATCCAGACGCTTCGAAGTCAGCTGTGGAAGACCCAAAACCACCATTAACTGTTGAAGATGCCCCAGCTGTTCAAGACACAACCCCAGCATCCGTGTATCCCGTTGCGTCGCAAGTGGCGACGCCCAAAGCGAAGCTCGTTTCGATGGAGAGCGCCGCGGTCGTGGACGACGCGCGGGTGTTACGGGAAGAACGGGAGCCGGAGCCGGAACCCGAGGCAAAGAAACAGCCGTGGGCTGTTGCGCGAGACGCGGTTCGCGGTGAAAACGCCATGTTCCGCGAACGACCGGTGGCCGCGCCCAAGCCTACACCAGAGCGCGAGCCAGAGCCGGTTGCGAAGAAACAGCCGTGGAAAATTGCGCGCGACGCGGTTCGCAGCGACGATGCGGTTTTTCGCGAAAAACCAGCGGCGGAGACTCAAACTAACCCTGAACCAGAGCCAGAACCCAAGCCTGCGCCGGAACATATACCTGCACCTCAAGAAGCTACAAAGTCCCAGGCTACGCTTGTTCTCGAGGCGCAGCAACACGCGCAGAAGCTGCTCGAGGCGCAAACAAAGCTGATGTTACAAGCGCAGGCGCAGGCGATGGCGCAGGTGCAGTCTGGGGTACAGGCGGTGGAATCAGGGGCACAGATCGTGATGCACTCGCAGCCTGGAGTGCCTTCGCCTGGGCCTTTGTTTCTTGGAGCGCCTTCGCCGGGAGCGCAATCGCCATCGGTGTCGCACCCCGCGTCGGTCGATCCGCCGACGCGCGCGCAACGGCCATCCTCCGCGAGCGGGTACTTTCCGCGACCTCACTCATCATCCGGGATGCCTCCCAGGCCTCCCAGCGAAGACGCACGGGTTGAGAGAATTGAATTCGACGGGAGGGACACGGCGTTACACACTGCGCAAAAAACCGAAGACCAGTTCCAATTCAGAGGTGGGTACGCCGTTATCGCTGCGAGCGCGCCTTCGTCGCCAAATCTGGAGCCGCCGAGCGCGCACAGCGCGTGGGCGGCGGCGAGCGCCAGTCGCGCGGAGGGGTACCGAAAAATGGAGACTTCGCGACCTGCGGACGGTACCTTTACGCAAAGTTTACGGTTCACGGGTCAGGCTCACCCGGCTTCCCTCCACGGATCGCCTTCGTCTCCGCACCACGGAGTCGACGCCGGTGCCGCGTTCAGTGCTGTGAAGGCTACGCTGGAATCAGCGCGTCGGTTGATGCCGAGCGCGTCGTCGCCTTCGTCGAACAATTCTTTGCATTTTTCCGCCTCGCCGCGCATGCGGTTCACGCACGGCACCCCGCACTCCACCTCAGCACACGGCACACCTGCGCACAACACCACACGTGTGCTGAACCCAGCCGCGGTGGCGGCTTCCTTGGGCGCCAGTGCCATGAAAAGCGGCGGTGTTCGCTCCGGGAAGGAAAACGCAGACGGCGCGCTGAGCGCGTTTCGCGGCATCACGGCGAGCGCGCCTCGGCGGGCGTTGCGCTGGGCGGACGGCGACGACCCTCCCGATCCGAATTCATCGGGCGCGGAACGCTCACATTTTGATCAGGCTCCGTCGGGAAACAAAACGACACGCCCGGCGGAGCCTGATCTCATTGCAAGTGTCGAAGAGGGAGTGCGCGCAGCGCTGACCCGGGCGAAGGCCCAACAAGCGGCGGATTTAGCTGCTGAAAAAGAAGCGGAGGCGCTTCGCGCGAAAAAAAAAGTGGAAAACGCGGTATGCGCGGTTAAGCACGCGGCGGCTGAATCGCACGCGGCGACTTTTTTACAGTCGCGTGCCCGAGGTATGTTGCAAAGGGGGCAGTACGTTGCTGACCGAGGAAGGGTCATCGCGGCGCAGATGTGCGTCCGGCGGTGGGTGCTTCGCCGGCGACGCAGCCGAGCCGAAGCGAAGCGAGTAGTGGCGGAGGAAACCGCGCTTGCCGCTGAGCGCGCTCGCCAAGAAGCGATCGCGGAAACCAACGCGGCGACAATGATTCAAGCCGCCGCGCGTGGACTCCGAGCACGGGGGAAGTTCTCGACCGAGAAAGCTGCGATGATCAACGTGCAGATGGCGGTGCGGCGCTGGGTGGTTCGCGTGCGTTGCGCGCGAGCGCGAGAAACTCGTCTTGAAGCGGAGCGCTTAGCCGCGGAAGCCGCGGCGGCGGCTGAAGCAAAGGCTGAGTTGCACGCCGTGACGTTCATTCAGTCCCAGATGCGTGGTATGATGGTCAGAGGGCAGTACACGCGCGAGCGCGCCGCGGTGATCACCGTGCAGATGGCGGTGCTTCGATGGGTACTGCGGCGGCGGAGAAGCGCGCTCGAGGCAGCGAGAGTAGCTGCTGAAAAAACAGCGGCAGCAGCGGCGGCGGAAAAAGCCAAAGCCGAGGAAAGTGCGCGCATGCACGCAGCGACATTCATCCAGTCTCATATTCGCGGAGGTGCAGCTCGGGCCAATGCGGGTACCCTAAGGGCTGCTGTCGTGAGCACTCAGATGTGTGTGCGGCGTTGGTTGCTTCGACGCAAGTGGTCGCGGCTTGAGGCCGCGAGGCTGGAAGCTGGGCGCATCGCCGCCGAGGAGGAAGCTGCTGCTCGTGAGGCACAAGCACAGCTGAACGCCGCGACAATGATTCAAGCCGCCGCGCGTGGACGCCGTGCTCGGGGACAATACCTTTCCGATAGGGAGAGGGTTATCCAGGTGCAGATGTCAGTGCGGCGATGGGTGCTGAGAGTGAAGAGAAAACGTGCACTTGAGGCTCGGCTTGAGGCGGAGCGCATTGCCGCCGAAGCTGCTGAAGCGAAGGCTCAGGGCAACGCTGCGATATTCATCCAGTCTCGCCTTCGAGGTGCTGCTGCGCGTGCGAAAGCCACTGAGTTGCGTTTGCAACGGGCCCTCAATGTCGCCAGCTTCAAATCAAACACTCTGTCGCCAACCTTGACGCGTAAACCTTCACTTGGCACGCCTTTGCGCTCGACACTTGACGATGCCACAACCCTGGACGACGTGTTACGGAACAAGGAAGAATTGCTGCGAATGAAGTTGCCCGGCAGATTCCGAAATACGTTACAAGCGGAGGCGAATAGCCCTTGGGCGTTGCAACGCGCACGAAAGGAAGCGTTGGATTCCCCGAATTTGCGGTCTCCCAGTTTACCAGAAAAGTTGAGTGGCTCTGTGCGCGGAACGCCTTCGCCTCGGAACGCGTTGCTTGCGGCGCGCGATGAGGCGTTGGCGGAGACGCCGGAACCCGAGCTGATCAAGAAGAAACCATCGATGTATGAACGGTTCTTCTCGCCTTCGTTGAAGAAATAAGAACAGTACATCCGCGATCCGCAATGCATCGGCGCGCGGAGAAACGGAGAAACTACAGTTAGATTGTATAGACACATTTAGGCTACACAGAAATGCTATTATGCGTTCACTCGTTTTTCTTTGTGCGCTTTGCTTTCCTCGACGTGTGCGCCGGTGCGTTGTCCTTCACCTCGTCTTGGTCGGGCTGGAAAAAACCAGCCCCGTCCTTGGTCAAAGGCACGCCACACAGCGTCGCCACCTTGTCCGCGCCCATTTCATCGCCACTCCCTCTCCGCCCGCCCTTTTCCCCCCCTCGATCCCCGTTGCTGAAGTACTTGTCCACGAACAGCGCGGTGAACAACGTAAAGTACGCGGTGTACATCCCCAGGCCTAGTTTAACGTTCGCGGGGTCGGTGTGGCACTGATCGCCTAGCCTGCTTTTCAGCACCCCGCTTCGAAAAGTCACCGCGGAGCCAACCGCCATTTGCAAAATCTGCAAGCACGTGATTAGCGGCGCTGATTTTTTCGCGGAAGCCCGCGTCGTGGGAAACACCATCAGAAAGTAGTACATGTACATCACTGTGTGCACTGAGAAGTTCATTCCCGCGAACCACAACCCAGCCGCGATGGTGTTGTGGTACGCGTGCCAGCAGTATAAAAGCACGGTGGTGTGGTGGAACCAGCCAAGGAAAATGACGCGTTTTTTTTGAAGCACGAGAAATAACGTATCGAGCAGTTCCGGGATTTTGGAATAGATGAAAAGCGCCATCCACAGACCGACTGGGCCGTCGCTGTACCACGACATGGGGTTCGCACACAACGTGTGGTCGATGCCCTTTTCGAGTACTTTTTCAATCAATACAGGCACAGTGCGTGTGGTGCCTATTAAACTGAAAAGCGACAGTAACAAGTTCCACGCCGCGAAGGATTTGCGAAGTGTAAAACCTTTTCGGTTTTCCAAAACCTTGGGCAGGTAGAAGACCAACATGAGGTACCCGCTCACCGCGAACACGGGAATCTCCGCGTGCGCGCGGCAAAACTCGATCCAGGGCAAGCCGATGTATGTCTGCTCGAATGCGGCGAAGCGGGACCATGGGGACATCTCGGGGGTGTGAGTGTTGGATGCCAAAGGTGCCGAGGCAGATTTGTTAAATGATTCGCGCCTCTGCAGATTTAGATTCGTTTCGAACAGCAATCAATCAATCGCAACCGCGGCGTATCACGTCGCGTTGCACTCCCCGTGGATGACGAAACCTCCTCCGATACCGTGGGCGGTGCGGTACGTGAACGTGCCGGTGCACTGTCGCTCGCTCAGCTCTGGCGACCCGAATAGAGCGGCTTCCCTGAGCACCTCGGGACAACGAAAAATTCACGTGTTCGGAACATCGTCCCCGTTTTCCGACCGAAATCAACAACCCAAATCAGAAATCCTGGCGCGATGGCGCGGTTATGCGGGGATGAACCGCCCTCGGACCCCGGGGTTTCCTCCACGTCTCCCGGGGTATTTTCCCTGGCGGACTCGGGGCTCAGCGAGTTTCCCGCGAAAGGTGTCGTGAAAGGTTTGCGAGACGCGGTGGAGTTGGACCTGTCCGGCAATAAATTGAAGGAACTACCATTCGGCCGCTTGCCAAAACTGGAATCGCTCGAATCTCTGACCTTGACCGGCAATCGTTTGTCTAGTCTTCCCGACGACCTCGGGCGATGCGACCGACTACGCACGATCTACGCCGGGGCGAACAACATCGTCGATTTATCGCCAGCGCTCGAAGCCCCTGTGTTGTTACACCTCGGGCTCGCGCACAACAAGGTCGAGGCACTCCCACCCCCCGAAACCTGCGCGGGTTGTGAGACGCTCATGTCCCTGGACCTGGCTGGAAACTCCTTCTGCGGTTTAACCGAAACGCTAAAATCGCTCGCGGCGATGCCCGCTCTGCGCATGCTGAGGCTTGTCGGAAACCCAGTTTCGATGCAACGAGGGTACAGAGAATCTGTTCTCCAGAAACTGCCCGCCCTCCGAACGCTGGACGACGAACAAGTTTCGCGGGAAGAGCGAGCGGGTTTAGTCTCGGCGGTGGAGGCGCTTTCTGTTTCGCAAAGTGATATTGATACCAAAGAAAAACAGACCGAAGCGGAAGAGCCCACTGAGCTGTGGTTCGAAGTGAGGGTGGAGGACCTCGCGATGGAACCTGACCCAACACCAGAGCCGGAACCAAATGGGGAAGAAGAAGGTGACGGTGACGCGGAAGAAACTGGGGACGTTGGGGACGTTGGGGACGAAAACGGGGACGAAGCCGTCCCCACCGTCCCCAAAGACTTGGCCGAGTTTTGGGTTCAAGTTTTGCTTCCCGAGGGGACGCTTGAGACACCGCGAATACGGAGGACGCCTGGCGTGGTTGAAGGGGACGGCGATGAAGGTGAAGAACCCGCGGCGGCGGAACCCGTAGAGGGCGAAGAGGAAACCGAAAAAACTCCACCACCTCCTTATTTTTCGGAAACTGTTATGGTCCCGGTATCCGTGGAGACGCGTGACGCGTTCGTCAACGGAGTGACGTTCGAGCTGTGGCGGCGGGAACCTAACGTTCCCGAAAAACAGAAGGAGGAGGATGAGACGGATCTGGACGGAGAGGAGGGTCAAGAAAATATAGCGGAGACGGAGGGTGAAGAAAATGAAGAAAATACGACAGAGCCGTCGACGACTGGAACCGCCGGTGACGAAACTGTGGGTGGAAAGGCTGATGGAGAAGGGGCTGAAGACGAAACGGCAGAGCAAGCTATTCCAGACGAAGAAGTTGTGTACCGCGAGTACATGGTTGGGACATCGACGGTTTATTTATCACAATTTCTAAACAGCGACGACGAGAAAACGTTTTCAATTTCTGAACAAGTCGCATTCACCCCGGCGCCGCCGTTGTTCGACCGCGGAACCGATTTGGAAACGCGGGTCATTCACCGCTTGGAGGACGCGCCAGCACAAGAACCCGTAGGGAGCGCGCTTGTGATGTGTACGCTGCACGTGCGTGAAGAGCTTGTGTGTGAGGCGCCGGTTGAGGGTGACGCGGATGAGGGAGAAACAGCAGACGGCGAAACAGGAGAGGATGCAACGGAATAGCAAAGGAAGACGACAACGAGGAGAGGAGCAGAGGAATAGACATCAGCGAGGAGCAGAGTTTTAGACGTCAACATCAAGTTATCGATAAATTTGTAGCATTAAATAAATAAATCACTAGGTAGACACGAAGTTTGCGTATGTACATGTGTACAAAGTCTTTCTGGCGACGCGTCTTTCCTTGATTTATGTAGTTTCCAGGAACCGTAGTGTACTCCGGTAAACTATTATGAAACGCGTGAGGCGTTTTTATTATTCGAAATTGAGTTCATCAACTTCTTATTTCCGGTCCGAGCTGATGTGAACCTCCACGGTGGAGCTGTTCAGTTCGTCGCGTGGTTCGTAGAAGGACGATCGGCGATCGTCTTCGTCAGCGGTGAGTTTTGCGTTCTTCGCGGCGCTTCGTCGGGTCTCGCCGCGCTCGGCGTCGTCGTCCGCGCTCACGTTTGACTTTCTGGAAGTCAGCCGCGCGAAGGACTTCCGGGCTTCGTTGACGGACGCGGAGGCATCTAACTCGCCGGCGAAGAACGACGAAACAATCATGGCCAACACCGCGGCCATCGTCGCGGCAACAGCGGCGAAGCACACCCTGAACTTCTCCTCCTCGTCGAACGCCACCATTGAGTCGTCCGACGCGGAGTCCACATTCAGGACGTTGCCTAACACTAAAACCCACCCGAGCACCACAGCCGCGGCGGTGGCTTGCTGCGCGCTGTGCAGCTTGTTCTTGTGAGGTCTCAGCCACAGGATCGCGACGAGCAAAGAGAGGCACGCGGCTTGCGCCAGAGTTGACTGGCACGCCAGGGCGAACCCGCCGCCGGCACCGACGTCGAAGCCGCCCGTGCCGTCGGACGCGCCGGACGGCGAGCCTCCTCTTAACGTGGACTCCGTGGCGAACACAGGCACCGCGGCTAAGAAGCACTTGGTGCACAGCCCGGCGAGTTCCCAGATCACAAACCGGGGTTTGTACGCCTGGTACAGGAACCCGTACTTCTGTTTGAACACCTCTGTTTGCAGTTTGCCGTCACGAGCGCCTCTGCGTAACAGAAACGCGATGACTAACGGAATCCCTAACGGGTAAGCGAGTAACGCCAACACGCCAGCCGCGGCGTACGTGTTGTACTCTTCACCGCCCACGCCGTCGACGTTGATGGAGAAGTCCCTTCTGAGGAAGGAGCCGGTGTCCAACCTACGTGCGTTGTACAGCTGGAACGTCGTTTTCGCGGTCCCCGAGTACGCCAGGGTTAACATCCACGCGGCGTTTCTCAAGCACCGGCGTTTCAGCGTTTCGTACGCGTCGTGCTCCGTTCTTACGTGCGAAGGGAAGTCCTTGTAGTGTCGTTTGCGAGCTTGCTCGGCTTGGTAGTACAGAAATCCACACGCGGCGAGGATCAATGGCGGCGCCAACACGCCAACCGTGAAGCTGCGGTAGAAGTTCACTGAGTCGTCCGTGCACCCCGGGGCGAGCGCGCTTAGGTTGAAGTTTGTGAGGTCAAGCGCATCCAGCAACCGATCGACGCCCTGGGGGAACGCCACGTCGTACTCCTTCAACAAACCCAGGCACTGCGCGATGAACACCAGCGAGGAGAATAAGGCGACGGATGCTTCAGTCTTGGCTTCAGTCTCGGAATCCGGTTTGGGTTTGTTTTTGCCATCCTCTGAAGTCGCATTGTCTTTTTTCTTACTCGGTTCGCGGAAGATGTAGTACACGAAGGCGACGCCGCAGAGAATCGCGAGGATGGGCAGGGCGTAGGTCTGGCCGCCTTCGCACGGCACACAGGCTTTACCCCACTGCCTGAACCCTGTTTCACACATGGCGCAGACAGGGCCGGCGTATCCTTCCGCGCACGCGTCGTCGCCAACCGCCGTGCCGCTGAGACACGCTGTTTTTGTGGGACAGGCGAACAGAACTTCGGCGTCCTCGGCGCTGCGCCACCACCCGTCTCTACTCAGCATCGCGTCGCCGCCCGGGCAGTCGCCGCCCGGGGGACACGCGACACACGAGACGCCGTCGAAATTGAAGGTTCGATCTTTGCACGCAACGCAGTCTTTCGCGACCGGGTCGTTGGTAATTGCGTCGGTTGACGAGACCACAGATTCGAACCCACGAGTGCACTCCGCGATGCGCACCGAAAACGTCATCGGCGCCACGGAGACGGCGACGGTGGAGTTTTGAACCGTCGCGGAGTCATCACCAGTCGCGGCGTTGTAGTCGCACGCGATGCGAGCCTGGTACGTGCTCCCGAGTTGGCCTCGAGGCACCACGCCGTCGAACACCACGATGCCGGACTCTGAGGTTGACGCCAACGCGCCCGCCAGTTCAAGCGTGTCAGACGAGGTAGAAGTGCTGGCTTCGCTGTCAGTAGCAGTAGAAGTAGCAAGTTGTCCTTTGACAGCTTCCAAGCGACAGTTGACGCCGTTTTCCGTCGCGGCGACTCGGCCGTAGAAGTCCACCAGAGACGCAGCGAACTGAGGCGCGCTGGTGGCGGAGGACACTTCGTCAGGGATCTCGACGCCGCCTGAGAAAGAGACGGAAAGAGCTTCCGTGGCGACACCGGCGGGTGGGTTGGTCGATTCGCCAGTCATGGAGAGACGTCGCGCGCCGGCATCGACGGATGTTTCTTCGTTGCCGAGGTCGCAGTCTTGGCACTCAAGCGCCGCGTCAGGCGACGTGGCGCGTGTCCAGTACACCGAGGTACCAGCAACAGCCTGCGCGTCGCTTACAGTCAAATCCCGGAACACACCGAGGTTCAGCGGCGAGGATACGAACACCCCGCCGCCTCTTCGTCCCGCGACGTTGGCGTCCATGGAAACCTGCGACACGAAAAACGCGTTACCGTCAAAGGACGAGGCGTCGACGTTTGCGTTCGCCGGAGCACCAGTAACATTGGCACGTTCAAAAAAAAACGACGCACGTGACGCGACCAAAGTGGCAGTGGTCGGCTCGATCTCCACGGATAGCGCACCTCCATCCAAAGCTTTGTTGTCACTGAACGTAAGGTCGGGGCCCAGTAACGAAAAGGCCAAGCCCTTGTGCGCGATGCCTCCGCCTGCGCCCGCGCGGGCAACGTTTTGCAAAAAGCTTGTTCCAGGGCCGGACACGAAGAGGGACGAGGCGGCGGTGGTGCGTACTGCACCTCCTGAATCGCTCGCTTCGTTTGAGGTGAGTACCGAGCCTTGGTTCAGGGCAACGGTACCTGAGGCGGCGAAAATACCGCCGCCCTCACCGCCCACCACCGAAGTATCGGGGTTCGTGACGTTCAGATAGAGCGCCGCCGCTGATGAGGATGAAACCTTTAACGAGTTCGAGCACCCTTCCGAGTGACCAGACCCAACGCACCCAGCTGCTTCGTTCTCCACAACGTCAGTGAAGGTAACATCGACAACCGCGGCCCTGGAAACTTCCCTAGGGTCACCGCTAGCGTTCATCTCGTCGCTCAGGGCGACGAAGAAAGCACCGCCGTCGGGCGCGCTGTTGTTCCGGAACGTCGCGAATCGCGCGCGGAGCGTGGTGGGGGTAACGTCTGATGTAGCGGTTTCGTCGATGTTGGGTTCCAGGGCTACGGCGCCGCCTCCGAAAACACCGCTACGGCACCGCTCGGAATCAACAGAAACGGTGTTCCCGGAGAAAAGAACGCTTCGTGAAGTCGTGTCCATGCTCGAGCCGTCAATTTCCACGACGCACCCGCGCGACGCCAAAACACCGCCGCCTCTGGTGTGTGCGACGTTGTTCGTGACGGAGACGTTTTCGCGGATGCTTAGGGAAGAACCGGCGCCGGTGCAGATAACACCGCCGCCAGGGCCTCTATCCGCGGTGTTGCCCACAACGGAAAAGGAATCGCGGAACGTGGCGCTCGCGCCGGCGGAAATAGCCACGCCGCCGCCGCCGTCGATATCAGCGGCGGTGTTGTCAGTCACAGAAGTGCTTTCGCCCTGGAAGACTCCAGTCGCGTCGGTGTTGAGGTACACGCCTCCACCTGACAGGGAAGCAGTGTTTTTAGACACGACAGACCCATCCTCGATCTGCAACACGGACTTGACGTAGCCGTGAGCCCCGCCTCCGAGTTGCGCGGAGTTTCCTTCGACAGTTGAGTTTTTTAAAGTCATGGTGGACATGGTGTACGCCAGCACGCCGCCGCCCCACTCGGATGCTTGGTTGTTCTTAATCAAGCAGTCCTGTAACACGGGAAACGACCCAGCGAATGAAGCAACCCCGGCGCCATACGTCGCGGTGTTGTTTTCAATCACCGCGTTACGGATAACAGGAGAACACCCCGTGCCGACGAAAATACCGGCCGCGAAGAATGAGATTGAGTTTTTCACCACCAAGCCGTCCGCGGTGACGCTCGCGCCGCTGTCGATGTTCACACCCGCGCCTTTGCCGTTCTCCACAGGGAGGGTGCATGTATCAGCGATGAACCTGGTGAGGGTTGTTGTGGTGCTGGCGCCGGTGACGTAAATTCCGCCCCCGCGCACTTCGTTGCCGGACTCGTCGGCGCCACCGGCACACGCGACGACAGCGACGTCCGTGAACGCCGCGTCCGCGCCGTCTGCCACCGCGATGCCTCCCCCCGCGCCGCCCGCTTTGGAGTTTGCGACGAGGACGTTGGAGACAGTAGCGGATGCGCCATCGCCTGTGATGAACAAGCCTCCGCCAGTAGTCCTTGTGGCGTTTTTGATTTCGAAGTTCTCGAGCGTCACGGCGTTGGGCGCCTTAACAGTGAACCCGCCGACATCCGCGGAAGCGCCGCACTCGAGGCTCGCAAAACGAGCTGGCGGTGTGATGGAATCAGAGTCATCGCTTGCAACACTGCTTGGAGGTGGAACAATGCCGAATATGCGAACGGGCGCGGTGACGCCGAGCTCCACACCGCAGTTTCCTGTCCCGGAGTGCTCGCCGGGAAGAAGAACGATTTCCATGGGCGCCGTTTCCGTGAACATCGTGCCTGACATGACGGCTCTGGCAATCGCGACAGTGACGTCCGAGCAGGGTGACCACCAATCGCCACACGTGTTGTTCGCCGCCGCTGCAGATGTGTTAGCGGTAACAAAAACCCGTGCGGGCTCAATACCACCGCCGTAGTTCATTATTTCATCCCACGGACCGAGCGAGTCCTCGCTCATCGTCGTGTCCGCCGCGATGGCGTGTAACGACACAAACGCGGTGACCGGATCTGCGGGGGTTTGGGCAATGGACAGGGTGTACTCCGTGGCAGTTGGAGAGGCGTTCACCACGGTCTGCGCCACGCTCGCACCACACGCCTCCTGCGTGGGAGGATTTCCGGGAGAGCAGTGCGTCACGACGAAGGCGGCGTTGGGAACAGGGTCAGTTTCATCACTCGAAATGGATGTCGCCGCCGACCACGTTAACTTGAACGCGGGGGCGTAAGGGTTGGAGTTGTCGTGCACCATGTACGCCCAGTTAGGGAGAGAAGGTGTTGAAGGTTCTTTGGCTTTGTCAGTGGTTTCAGCGCCGCCGCCGCACAGTTCATGCGTAGTGGCTTCCGCTTTCTCAATCGAACACGCCGCGGCCAAAGCGGTGACTTGCGCGGAATACGTGCTGGACTGCGAAACGGCGGTTTCCACGCCGTCGCAGAAACACCCGGCGGAGTTCCAGGACTCGAGCGCGGCGCAGCACGCCGCGTCCGCGCCGCTGGTACACGCGCCGAGTATGCCGAGCGCGGCGGTGGTGGAGGCGCAGTCGATGTTTTGCGCGGTGGCGCCAGGCACGGCGCCGAAGGTGAGGAACGCGAGGAGGGTGAATGCGATGCTTGTCACCGAGAATATCGAGGAGGGAGGTGGGTCGCGTCCACGCGGGGTGGCAACGCGCGCGCGCATTTCGGCGCGCGTTTCCACATAATTGTCGGGGCGGGGGTGGTACGAAGGTACCGGACGCATCAAAAGCGTCAGTCTTCAGGCGCAACACGGACGTGCGTGTGCGCATGGAGAACTGATCTTGTCGTTGTCATCATTGTTGTCGTAGTTGCCGAAACGCTTGTCACAACCTATGGCGTTTCGTATTCAGCCGTGGGTTTGGACGCATTGGACAAGCCGTTACCACTGATCAAACGTAGGTTACGGGTCTTACCTCCAAACACGTGCTGCGTTACTGAAGAGGAGCGGGCGGGGAGGCGGAGCGGCGAGTGGGGGATCCCAATCAGCCGATTCCGACCACGACCTTTTGCCTTCGACGCGTCCGAGAAAAACGCCTCGGCTTCCCAAGAAAATTTCCGAGGTGAAATCGAGCCGAAACCGCGGCGTCACGAGCCGAATCTCAGATTTTGGCCGCGCGGGTGTGCGCGGCTTCCTCGGGCCCGAGGCGCTTCTGGGAGGCGTCTCGCGGCGTGGAGGGAACGTCAATGAGTCGAAACGCGAGGAACGCGCCTGGCGCGTGGGGCAGACGCGCGTTCGATGATGAGGTACGTCTGAACACCCGGGGTCGACCGACTTTGAGTTTGCATTCTCTGCCCCCTCGCGAAACACCCACGCGCGGGGCTCAATCGCGATGCCGGCTAGTCCTGTCAGAGGTATCAGACGTATCACTTAATGCCCCCACTAACCCCCCGCCTCCCCCCCCACCTATAATCCAACAGAGGGTCCCTCTTGTGAGTGACCCCGACGACCAAGTTCTGCTCGGTGACCGAACAAGAGATGGAGTGCCAGGCAAAGCCGGCCGTGAACGCCTTCGTTTTTTCAATCGCGTCGGCGTCGCGGTGCTGGCGTTGGGCACGTTGTGCGCGCTAGGGTTCGCCGGGTACCAACATGCGACGCAAGGCCTCTCAACACATGACGCGTCCCACGAAGCGCGCGCGAAACGCACGCCGTTCCCTCTCGTGGCGCACGAGATTTGGCTCGGCGATGCAATGCCAAACGTGAAGCGCGCGCTGTTTGAGCGCAACCGCGAGGTGCTGTCGCCGTGGGGCTGGGAACTGCGGCTGTGGGGGGTAGGGGACGTTACTTACGAGAACTTCCCGCACACGTACTCTGCCCTAAAAAGAGGCCTGGAACACCACGAACAGACCGGCGATAACACGTTCTCCATGGTCGGCGACTTGATGAAGTTTGAGATTCTTTACTTATATGGCGGTTTGTATTTGGACACGAACGTGGAATTACTAAAGGACCCGTCGCCCCTGTTCTGGGACACGTTCAAAACGCAGAAGCAGGCTTTTTTTGTGTCGGATCCTGGTGACAACAGGTTCGTCTCAGCGGGGATGATCGGTGCCATAGCGCCGAAGTCGAAGCTCCTAGGGGAGGTGGTGACTAATGAGAAATACGTCGAGGGCGTTGATTTTTCCCTGCACTGCGTGGCGAACGCGGTGACCGGTCCGGTGATGCTCACCGCGCACCTCGAGAACGACCCCGATTTACTGAGCACGGTGAATGTTTTCGAGCGGAACGTCGCGTACCCGCTGGCGTGTGGGGAGAACTACTTGGACCCGTGTGTGGCGCGGATATCTGAAGATTCGCAAGCTGTGAATGCTATTGATAAAAAGAGTACCAGTACCTCCCCTGTTAAGTACGCTTCGAGCGACTCGGCGATGCGCGCGGCGGAGGTTGCGCGAAGCATGTCTGGGGTACGGACGAGCTCGCTTGGGTCGCTGACTGAAGAAACGAATTATAAACCTAGTACTCCACCCAGTACACCCCTGGCTCCTCCCGTGGGCGTGCTTCGCCGCGTCGCGCGCACCGCGGCGGACGTCGCCGCGTCGGCGGTGCGTTGGCACGCGGCGGAGACGGCGCGGGCGGAGACGACCTGGCGAAGACGCGCGGTGCACGCTGATCCCGTGACGCAAATCGTCACCGAGCAAGACGGCAGTACGTGGAACACCACTGTGCCGTGCCACGCCGTGGCGTACCAGTACCCCGAGTCGTACGCCATCGACCACTTCTCCGTGGGCGGCGCGTCGTGGCAGCAGAACTGCGAGCGCGTGGCAAAGGCAGGCATGATGACGCGGTGGGTGGAACGGGAAACGCACCCGACGGGGAAGCTCATGCACGACTGGGCGATGAGCGCGGTGCGGTACTTGGGCGGGCCTAAACACGTGAAAGACTTTGTCAAAAGAATTAGGTTGCACGCCACTGGCGGCGTTCCAGGAAAAGCGAGGTTAGTGGTAGTAGCGTCGTCGCTCCGGGCGGGCGGCGCTCTTTTGAACGAGATGCTCGAGACAACTGCGGACCACCCTGTTGATTCGAAAATATGGTACCGCGAAAACGAAGCGCGTGCGGATGCTTTTTTTGTGACGTACGTGACCCTAGGCGATCTTTGGTCGCACGGCGCGTTTTCCGATGTCCAAAGCGACTCGTGGCAAGACAAGTTGCGGGAGTACTTGCTGGGGAGCGGGGTTTCAGAAAAAGCAATCAACGAAGCGCACTTAGATCCGGTTGCATTCATGGAGGAAACGCTATCAAAACTCTGGGAGAACGGAATCGACACGGTGCACGTGATGCTAACGCAGTCGGGGGAGGGGTTGAGGGAGAAGCACGCGGAGACGCGTGTGAATGGTAACTCTGATGTTACCCAGGAGGGAACTGGTGAGGGAGATGCTTCGGATACGGATGCAGAGCAAGTCTCAAAAAGCAAAAACGAAAACGTGCTGGAAGCTCTTCTCAGTGCGTTTCCGGACTCGCCGACTGTTTGCTTGCACCGGCGGAACGTTCTTGATGCGTACGTATCCATGTACCGGGCGGAGCATGGAGACACGCCGTGGCAGATCATCGCGGAGCCGCCGCCCGCGCCCGAGGTTGGATCGGAGGAGGATATGAGTGAATCAAAGTCAAACGAAATTGTCGGAAGCACGGGCGCCTGGGGATTCGGCGATGACGGCGAAGGTGATGAGTTAACAACTCAAGAAGACAGTGACAAGTCACCTTCCAAGTTCACCGACGGCAAGGACGGCAACGCCGCGTTCGAAGCCTTCGGCGCGTTCGGAGACTTGCCTGAAGGAATGGGGGAAGGGAAGGAAACAAACCTGATGAATTCAAAAAAGAAACACTCCAAGGTTTTCTTTGACTCCGACGTCTTCGATTGGCTGGACGGTTTCGAGAATTCATGGATGGACAATATCGAGGCCGTTACTAAAAGGTTTTCAGATGATGGGTGTCAAGAACTAGTGTACGAAGACTCTCTTGTGGACGAGGGCAAACAACTCGAGACGTTACAAGTGTTGAACGACCGTTACGATTTGAACCTGAACCTTGAGGCGTTGCCGTTGCAAAAGCTGCGGCGCGTGAATGGAGAAAAAACTTCGCTTGTTGATTTTGAAAACCCAGATGATTTGGATCGACGAGCGCTGACGTTTTTGGAGCAATAGTGCTTACATATAGGAATTATAATAGTGTTAATAGGTATATAGACTAAAATATAGGCAACAAAGCCCTACTAGTACCCTTTGCCCCTACTAGTACCCTCCTTTGTTCCTGGGCGGCGACGGCGAGGCGAAGGCGTCGAAGTTTGACGGCGAGTCCACGTGAAGACTCGAGTCAAACACAAAGTCATCGCTCGGTTTTCGCCCACGACTGCTCAGCGGACGCTGACTTGAGTTGACTCGAGGACTCGCAACGGTACCGGCTTCCTCCAGGGCATCTCGAAGCACCGCGGATGCCTCCGCGCCAGCTGCTTCCGCGGCGCGTCTCCGGCCTTGTTCCGTTCGCTGAGCCACGAGACGCGCGTCTTCGATTTCACCAGCCAAGCGCGACGTCTCGTGGCCGATATCGGCGAGCGCGGCGTGCGCGGCTTCGCCGGCGACGCGCTCGGCGGCGAGCTCGCGTCGCGCGCGTTGTTCCGCTATTTCCGAGGAACGGACCTGCTCTTTCGCGAGTCTCATGCTTGCCGAAAGCGCATCTCTCTCTCTTGCTGCTCTATAACCAGCCGCCTCCGCTTCCAGCCGAAGCCGGCTCGCTTCGGTCGCGACTTCGCGTTGCCGGACCGCTTCCCGCTCCGCCGTCGCCGTCGCCGCCGCGACGATCGCGTTGCGCTCCGCGTGCGCCTCCACCACAACTCGCTCCAACCTAAGCTTTTCACGCTCCATCACATCCAACGAGTGTTTCACCTCAGCGAGCTCGATTTCCAACCTCGAAACCACGTGCGTCGTGGAGACGTGCGCTTTGAGTTCGTCCCTCACGCCGGCCAACTCCCCCATAAGCCGCCGAACGTCGCTTTCCGCCGCGTCTTTGCGACGATTGGCTTCAGTCAAATGGTCGTGTGCTTTCCTTGCACGGGCTTCAGCGTCCGCCCTGGCGATATCAGACGCAGCGACGGCCAAAGCGGCTTCGCGGTCGGCACTCTCTCTGGCGAGCGCCGCGTCCGCATCGCGCTTCGCGTTCGCCGCCGCGAGCGCCGACTTGACCGTCTCCAGCTCTCGTCGCGTCGCCGCCTCCGCGTCCCTTGCCGCTGCGCGTTC
>MDSY01024820.1_pt1 | contig 20122 bp, 6 predicted proteins | sample 811131 | NCBI WGS metagenome assembly MDSY01 (sample SAMN05326643, study PRJNA326480) | marine metagenome | isolation source: seawater | place: Atlantic Ocean: South West | collected 2010
ATTCTATAATTTAAAATAAATTGATTTAAAGATTATTAGATTTAGTATAAATTAATAAATGGATTGTAGGGAACAAGAAGATGATATATATGATGAGGAAACACCATGGAATATAATAGACTTGTATTTTAATAAACAATATTTAGAAAGATTGGTAAGACATCAGATTGAATCCTATAATTACTTTATAAACACTCAAATAATAAATACTATAGAAATGTTCAATCCGGTGGTTATAAGGTCAGATCAATATTATGATAAAGATATAAAAAAATATTCACTAGAGATTAATATTTCTTTTGAAAATTTCACTATTCTTAGGCCACAGATACATGAAAATAATGGTGCTACTAAACTTATGTTTCCAAATGAAAGTCGTTTACGCAATTTTACATATGCTTCATCAACACTTATTGATATTAAAATTAAATATATTATAAGAAATGGAGAGCAATTGGAAAATGAAAAAATAATGTATAATATAATACCTAAAGTTCACATAGGAAAGATTCCGATTATGTTACAATCGACATTATGCTTACTGCACAATTACAAACATATTAATAATAATGTAACAGGTGAATGTAAATATGATCCAGGTGGATATTTTATAATAAATGGTTCCGAGAAAACTGTTTTAGGACAAGAAAGAGCGGCAGAAAATAAAATACAAATATTTAACATATCCAAAAATAATAGCAAATGGGAATTTGTAGCAGAAATAAAATCTATACCAAGTTTTAAATGTATTTCGCCAAAACAGATTGCTATGTACATTTGTGATAAGAGCAGTGATTATACGATACATTTATCTATTCCAAGAGTTAAAAAGCCTATACCTTTGTTTATTATTTTTAGAGCACTAGATGTTACATCCGATAAAGATATATGTAAAAAAATAGTATTAGATATAGATAACATATCTAATAAGAAATTACTTTATCGTTTATCTGGTAGTATAGTTGATGGTTATGATATTAAATGTTATGATGATGCCATTAAATACATAACAAACAATGTAATGTTTACTCCTATAAATATGGATAAAGATAGTGGGCAGCAAAAAAAAAGAGAATTTGCAATAGAAGTTATAGATAATGATTTATTTCCACATTGCAGGAATAAAGTGGAAAAGATATACTTTTTGGGATATATGGCAAATAGACTCATTAAAGCGAGTTTAGGTAAAATTTCAGTGGATGATAGAGATGATTACAAGAATAAAAGAATTGATTTAACCGGTTCACTATTAAATAATTTGTATAGAAATTATTTTAATAAGTTAGTCAAAGATATGATAAAACAAACTATTAGAGAATTAAATATTGGGTCATGGAAATCTAATGATGACTACCTTAATATTATAAATCACACAAACATATATAAAATAATCAAATCTACAACAATTGAAAATGGTATTAAAAGATCATTATCTACTGGTGATTTTGCAATCAAACAAAACAGTTCTAACAAAGTTGGTGTAGCACAGGTTCTTAATAGACTTACATATATTTCAAGTTTAAGTCATCTAAGAAGGATAAATACACCTATTGATAAAAGTGGAAAACTGATTCCACCAAGAAAATTACATAATAGTACATGGGGATTTTTGTGTCCCGCCGAAACACCCGAGGGTCAATCAGTAGGTGTTGTTAAAAATTTATCTTACATGACAAATGTAACTATGCCAAGTTTGTCATCAATATTATATGATATTATAGAACCTAACCTAATTAAGTTAAATTTAGATGAAAATAAAAATTATTTTGATAAAGTTAAGGTTTTTATAAATGGTAATTGGATAGGTATAACAAATAATCCAAGTGAACTTTTTATTGATTTGAAAAATAAAAAATATACTGGTATTATTAACATATATACATCTATTATATTCAACTATAAAGATAAAGAAATTAAAATATGTAATGATGCAGGAAGATTGGTTAGACCTCTGCTTAGAGTTAAAAATAATGAGCTAATATTAAATAACAATATTATAAATTTAATAAATAATAGTGAACTTGTATGGGATGACCTATTATACAAAGATACATCAATAATAGAATATATAGATCCAGAAGAGCAAAATGTTTCTATGATTTCATTAAATTATAAAGATTTAAAGAAAAATATAAATGGTTTTATACATAAATACACACATTGTGAAATACACCCAAGTACTATATTTGGCATATTAGCATCTTGTATTCCTTTTCCAGAACATAATCAATCTCCAAGAAATACTTATCAATGTGCTATGGGAAAACAAGCGATGGGAGTTTATGTTACAAATTTTGACACTAGAATGGATAAGACTAGTTATGTTTTAAATTATCCACATAGACCTTTAGTAGATACTAGAATAATGAATTTGATAAAGCTAAATGAAATTCCTTCGGGTATACCTGTTATAGTGGCTATTATGACAAATACTGGATACAATCAAGAAGATAGTATAATGTTTAATCAAGGCTCTATTAACAGAGGATTGTTCCAAGCTACTATTTATCATACTGAAAAAGATGAAGATAAAAAATTACATGGTGATGATGAAATAAGGTGTAAACCAGATAAAAGTAAAACCAAAAATACTAAATTTGGTAATTATAGTAAATTAAATACAAATGGTGTTATACCTGAAAACACTCTGGTAGAAAATAGAGATGTTATTATTGGTAAAGTCATCCCAATTAAAGAAAATAGAAATGATCACACTAAAGTTATTAAATATGATGATGATAGTAAAGTTTATAGAATAAATGAAGAATGTTATATAGATAAAAACTATATAGACCGAAATGGAGATGGGTATAGTTTTTGTAAAGTGCGTATCAGAACTGTACGACAACCTGTAATAGGTGATAAATTTTCAAGTAGACATGGTCAAAAAGGAACTATAGGAAATATCATACCAGAAAAAGATATGCCATTTACAGGGGATGGAATAAAACCTGATATTATTATTAATCCACATGCTATTCCATCTAGAATGACTATAGCACAACTTAAAGAAACACTATTAGGAAAAGTATTGTTAGAGTTAGGATTATTTGGAGATGGAACAAGTTTTGGTAATTTGGATATAAAAACCATATCAAATGAATTACTTAAGTTGGGATATGAAAAAAATGGAGAAGAGATTTTATACAATGGTATAACCGGAAGACAAATAGAAACATCTATATTTATGGGTCCATGTTTTTATCAAAGACTAAAACATATGGTTTTAGACAAAACACATAGTCGTTCAATTGGGCCAATGGTCGCCCTTACCAGACAGCCCGCTGAAGGGCGATCGAGGGATGGTGGGTTAAGATTTGGAGAAATGGAAAGAGATTGCATGATATCCCATGGTGCATCTAAATTTACAAAAGGAAGAATATATGATGCCTCCGATAAATTTGAAGTTTACACCTGTAACAAGTGTGGAATAATTTCGGCATTTAATAATAATATTAATATTCATATATGTAAAATTTGTGAAAATAGAACAGATTTTAAATTGGTTAAATTACCTTATTCATGTAAATTGTTGTTTCAAGAACTAATTACAATGAATATTGCACCAAGAATTATCGCTAATTAAATATTAATATATCATATTTTAATATTAATATTAAAATATGGAACAAACTTTAATAGATATTAAAGATTTATCTAATATTAAATTTGTATCAAATTATAGAAATACAGATGTATTAGACTTAAGTAGAGGAAATATTTATAATATTAATAAAACTATTTTCTCTGAAACTCTTTCCAAATTTATAAAACTTGATTTTGGTAGAAATATACTTATTAAAAATATTAATTTATATGGATTTAGCAATAATAATATAAAATACAGAATACATAATAAACTTTATGGAATACCTATATATCAATTATATTATCATGAATCATACGATATTAGTTATAATATACTTGATGGTTATAGCGTTTCTAATATAGTTTTAGAAACTAAGAATATAACTAATTTACCAAATAAAATATTATACTATCCTAATATAACAGATAAGCTTTTTTATATAAATAATAATAATTATCATATTAAATGGTCTTGGTTGGAAGATGTTACCAACAATGCTGTTAGGTATTCCACTTCTTTACAGGAGGGTGTATATGATATTAGTGGATTAAATAAACAATTAAATAATTTAGTATTCGATATCAAATATGGTCCTAGAAATGCTTTTAAAAATTACTATCCCTTATCTTTAAGAGGATCCAAAAATTATCCAAATTTTACATTATCATTTAATAATAGTTCTAATTACTCAATAATTATATATAGTGATAGTACTTTATTTGATTTTTTAACTGTAAATACTGGTAATTTTATTATATATTCTAACTCTGAGTATACAATAGATTTTACTTACTTACCTTACAGTAATGAATATTTGTCTATTTCCTATAATAATACCAATATATACGATAGTTATAATATAATATACAGTAATAATAATTTTTTTGATAGACTTCCTGAAAAAGATCACTCTGGTAATCACATTACATACACCGAAGAAGATTTAACAAAAGAAATTTACCTCGAAAGAAAAACTATATTAGATATATCCGATAATACTGCAATTAGAGTTTCACAAACAAGAGATGAAAATAATATGGGAATTTACACAATATTAGGAGAGCTATCCTCAAATAATATACAAACTATGTTCGGATTACATGATAATTCTATTATAGCAGATATATCAACAAACAATATTGAAATTAAAAATTATATGCAAACAAAATATATTGATTCTAGTTTTATTGATACATATAATATAAATATAGCGAATGACATATGTGGTAATAATTTAAAACTTCAAACCAATAATATTAATGTTAATTACGCCAATTTTAGTGATTTAGATTTTTCTTATAATAAAATTAATCTATACAATTCAGCAAAAAAATTTAGTTTGAATAAAAATAAATATAAATTTATTATTTTTGAATTTGACAATAGTTACAATAAAAGTATACAATTTAATAACTTTAGATTTAACAATATATTTAGAAATAATCCTTTATTTAGAACTTATTTACTTGACAATAGCAACAATTATTATCGTCTAGGTAGTATAAATACATCATTTAATAATTTACAAGAAGCTGTTATAGACAGCACTGTTGCAGATAATTCACTTAATTTAACAATACCTTACATAGAAGATTTATCGAGGATAATTTTTGAATTAGAGGAATCACAAAGTAGAGGACTATTTTTTAGTTATGATCCCATTGATCTCGATAAAATTTTTACTATAAATGATACTAATAACTGCATATATTATGAAATAAATGACCAATCATTTATAGATATAAGTGCTGTCATTAGATATAAAATACCTAATGGTAATTATAATTTATATGAACTTAATAGTCGGATATCACAACAACGTACTGTAGACACCTTACTGGTTATTTTAAAAACTGATTTATCTGGAAATATAAGAGCATATGCAGGTGACAGTGAAAATACAACAGATTTAGCGCTTACACAATTACATACTATTGTTGATAAGTATGATAATAATAGTATACCATCTAATTTAGTGGATATATCTAGTACTATAAAGTTATTTGGAGAAATTATTGATGTATCTTTAAATACACCTTTTAGATCATATGAAGAATATGACAAGTACACATACAATCAAAATAAATTAATATTTTTTGTTAAAAATGAAAATTTAGACTTTTCATATACTATTTTAAATAATAGCGACTTAAGTAATTCTTTTTTCAATTATTTCTTTGAAAAAGATATATCTTTTATTACACCAAGTAGCCTTACCAATAGTGATACTAAATACTTTGATTTATATAATATTCAAGATATATCATCTGGAACTAATTGGGATGTTCAGAGAGATGGTGATAATATAGGTATTTCACATAGTAGTGATAATATATTTGCTGCTTTGTTAACAGTTAAAAATGAATTTAATAATAATCTTTATTTTGACATGTACTATGTTAATGAAAGCAAAGCCATTAAAATGAATGATTCAGGTATTTTTACTCAGCAAAAAGAAGAAATATTTGATGTTTATTCTAATATTAATTTGAAAAACTTTTATTTTTTAAAAAACACTGAAGAATATATTACTAATTATAACAATACAATATATTATAGTATATCTAACAATAATACTATTCTAAGTCTAGATAATTGTAATTTAATTTACTTAGATTTAAATAAAAATATATTAATTGATAATTCTACCAACATACATGAAAATAATAATGATTTATATTTCCACGATAAATTATTTATCAAAGAATTGTCTTGCAATGAAATATCTTATAACACTATCGATTCTTTTTTAACTGATTTTAAATTCAATAATTTATATTCTGAAGATGTTTCAAATGTTAAAAGCATAAATGTTAAATATAACAATAATAATATTTTTAATAATAAAGACAATAATATTTACTTAGCATATTCAAATTCTAATAGTATACTAAATAACAATATACATTCAGGTAATAGAATGTTAATAACACAACCTGAATTTTATAATGGATGGTGTATTAAAATGGATGCCGAAAATAAAAACTTACATTCATGTAATTTGCAAACTCTTGAATTTACTTCTAATTTTTTTAACGATGTTAGTTCCACTTGGTTTAATATAAACGCATCAACCTTGTTAAGCAATACTCCTCCCACGTCATTAAATGATAATAGATTTATATATAATAGCGTTTCTATTGGTACAGTTTTTAACAATATAGATATTGAAAATAGTGGTAGAACTGAAAATACACTATTTCCTGGACCTGCTTCACATCGTATAGTAAGTGATAATGATTTAGGTTCACCACCACACTTTTTAGAATTTGACCTAGTTAATAATCCTGCTATTAATCAAACTTATTTTATAAGAGATGATATTTCTTATAATTCAGTAATTCAAGATGTGGTATTGAAATTATTTCCTATTAAATTTAAAAATAATAATACAGGATTTATTGAAACTGGTTATAATTTATATGATATATCTAATAATATCCAGAAAATTAAATACTTGATTAAAGACGGAAATATAAAAGGTTTTTCATTTAATACTTTAATACCTTATATATGTAGAACAATACAAGAAATATCTGGGGCTCTTTATACGTTAGAGGATAAATTTAGACAAGCAGGTCGTATAATATAGTATTTATATTATATTAAAAATATTTATACTTAATATATGTCATATATTAACTATAAAAATGTATATACTATATACGATGATTTGTCTTATAATTTATTCATAGATGATTTACACGACTTCCAAAATCTAATTAGTAACAATAATTATAATAATAAATCAATCTATAGAAATGAATTAATAGATATATCTTTTATACAATTTAATAACTCTAATAAAGAAAATGTAATTAATTTGAATAGTGGTAATATTTACAATATAGGAACTGCTAAAGTTGATGTAAGAAAGTATAAATATTTTAGAATAGATTTTAAACGATTTATAACATTGAACGACGTAACTTTATATAATGAATCTAAAGCTATTATTCCATATATTCTTTGGACTAAATCTAAAGAATTAACAGATAGCAACGCTATATATGACACCAGTAGCGAACTTATCGAAACTACATCATTAATACATGTAAAAGATGTTGTTTTTCAAATCAAAAATTACGAAAATTTTCCTAATTATTTATATTATAAACCTATTAAAACTGATAAAATATTTTATTATCCAATTGAAACAGATGTTTCTTTTATAAATTATTATGCATTCAGTACGAATTATGAAAATTTTTATCTAGAAGGCGTTAAAGGATTTCTAGAAGGAATTATTGATGGGAGCAGTAGTTATTATTTAAATAATAGAACTCCCAGTATATCTGAAACTACAAATATCATCAACAATATTGGACCTTTTTTATATGGTGATGCCTTCGATAACTTTTACAGCATAGAAAATATGAACAATTATTTATATAATAATACAAAAATAGAATTTGATAGAGCTTTTTTTGACATAAACGCTATCACTCAAATAGATAATAGTTATAACTATGCCATTAGTTTTTTTTATAGATCGAATATAGGTTCAAGATATGATACATCAAACATATATATAGATTTATCTAGTGATTTATTTAGATTATTTAATTTATCTGATATATCATCAGATAATATTAAAAATATAAATATTAATGACCAATTTATACCAGTACTTGACCTATCTATTAATACTGAGATTTCTTTTAATTTCATTTATAATCCTTACAAAGAAGCAGAACTATCTATTAGTGATACTTTAAATAGTGATTATTTAATTATAGGCAAAACCATAAACACTATTATTGATAAATATCCCACATCCAGTACTATTGATTTATCAAATGAAGAGTCGGTCAAATATATGATTCCAATTATATTTTATAATGACAAATATGTATTAGTTAAAGATAATACCTATTCAAAATTAATAACAAATAATTCTAGTTCCACATATTTAAATTCAAACAATCTTAATGTTAATAATATGTTTTCCAACGATATATCTAGTGATACTGTTACTAATGAGAATTCTTATATAAATAATCTAAATAATAATAACAATTTAAATACCTATGATATTAAAATTAATAATGTCATCGATGCTTCTAATACTCAATTAAACTATATAAATTCCATTAATAATAGTCGTTTTACCGGAAACTTTAATTTATTACATAATGTAGATTTTAATATTAATTATCCTTATAAAATAAATACTCATAAAGATAATACTTATATATTTAAGATATATAATAATGATTTTATAAATTACTATAATGAATATCTAGAAATCAACAAAAATATATATATAGATAAACTTACTTTTAATAATATTTATAGTCATAATACTATTTACAATCTTGAATCTACCGATATAGCTTTCAATAAAAATAATATTAATAATATTATTTGTAATAGAACTCTAATTGTTAATGAAGTTATTAAGATTAATAATAATTTTACTGTTGACTTAGCTAATTCTAATACAGGATATATGATGCAAATTTACTCATGTAAAACTGGATTATATGATTCTGGGTGGAATATAGATTTAAATACACGTAATGGTCTTGTTGATAGATCATATATACGGTTTTATCCATTAGAAAGTAACTCTAATGATAATACTTATAGTTCTATTTTTGAGATTGAAAGTTATTATCTAAAACATAGTTCTACTTTAAATTGGATTAAAAACATAGATTATAGTAATATTTCTGATATACAATACTTATCTAGTATTGTTTATAAAGATGCTAGTAATTTTTTAATATTAAAAAATTTTGATAACATTCCTACTAAAATATCTGATACCGATTATTATCCGAATTTGAATATTGTCAATAAACTTAAACCTAAATTATTTTATAGAAGTAATAATTTAAATAAAATTCATTCAGGATTTATAGCGCAAGATTTACAAGAAATTAATGATTTATCTTTTTTGGTATACAGTAACTATAGTAATTATAAACTTGAAGAAGAAAAATTATATATTAATTATGAAGGATTACAGCCTTATATCATAGCATCTTTACAAGAACTATATTTTGTACTTGAAAAAATTAATGAATGGCATCATAATAATATCTAGTTGAATTAACTAAATATAAAATAATTTAATATTATAATGAGTTATAACACAGACAACACAATCGCTACAGACAACACAAACGATACAACTTCAAATGTAACTACATCATCATTTGTATCCAATTATAATATAGCTTCTGCTGTTTCAGAAAATACCAACAATTATAATATAGCTTCTGCTGTTTCAGAAAATACCAACAATTATAATTATATATTTACATTAAATAAAGATTTATCATTGAATAATATATTATTTGATTATGATTTATTGAGACGATATGTTTGTAGTAAGGGTGGTGATAGTAATCAACCTATGTCTATAAATACACTTTATGATTTTTCATTTATAAGCTTTGATAAAACACCTGAATCAAATAATGCTATCAATCTAAATAATAACAATATTGTTAATGTTAATAGATTATACTATGTATCACAACTTTGTAAATATTTTAAAATAACACCTAATGCATTGTTAACATTCAAAAATCTACAACTTAAAAATTATTCCAATAATAATATACTTTTTAAATTATATAAATTTGATATAAATACTAATCTCTATAAAAATATTTCAGATTTTACAGATAATATTAATGATATTACTATAGAGTCGTCCAGTAATATTGTATTCGAATTTGATAATACTATATCATTACCTTATTATATAAAGTTTAATTATTATACGACAGATCAAGTATTTAATATAAATGAATCATTTAATATCAAATGGAAAATTTACAATACAACAGAGTGGAATTATAGTAATGATATAAGTTTTGGCACATACAGTATATCAGAATTTGACGAAATTCTAAAAAATGTACTAATAAGTGATAATACTACTATTTTTAACACAAGTAATGCAATTATTTTAAATAATAATTATCCAAATTTCAGTTTAAATATTACAAATAAGTTTTATACATTGATTGAAATTGATTGTTCTAGTTCTATATTTAATTTATTTCGCATTAAAAATAATGAAAATAATCAAAATATATTAATACAAAGTGGACAAAATATAAGACTACAAGTTGAGTATAGAAATAATCAAGATATCCTCACCGAAATAACTTATTCATATGAAGATAATATTTATGGTAAATATTATGACTATATAAATATAGATAATTTAATTACTTATATACCTACTAATTCCAATAATAATAATAACTATACACATGACAGTGAATATGTTGAAATAAAATTATATAAAGATCATGAATATTTTAATATTAGATTTAACGATAACATAGAATTTAATTATTTATCAGAGAATAAATATGGAACAGTTGCCGAAACATATGAATCAATATATACTGATATTAACTGTATTAATTATGATACCAGTTATTGTAATTTGACAAACTTAAATATTAAAGATATAAGTTCCATATCATTGACAGGTTATAACATTGACACTGATTATATTTCTGCGAATAATATCTATATTGATAATTTATTAACAGCCAAAATATTGGATGTTAGTTATTTATTTGTAAATAAATCTATCGATATTAGTTACACAATTAATAACCATAATATTAATTTAAACGAAAATAGCTATATAAATTTTGATAAAAATAAGTATAAATATATCAAATTCGATATATCTGGACAAATAGATTTTTATAATTTTAAATTTCTCGATTATCAAGATAAAGATGTATCTTTTAATGTATATTCTCTAACAGACAATAGTTATATTGAAAAAAATTATATAACAATTTTTAACCATACTTTCAATAAAAACCAAAACTCAATAATTTTTCAGTTTATAGAAAGTCAACAAATTGGATTATATTTTAAATACGATACTGTAGATTATGGTAATATATTCGCTTTAAATGATTCTAATAATAAAATTTATTATCAACCTAATAGTTTAAATTATAAAGATGATAATCAAGATGATTATAAATACTATATTCAGGCTATTATCCCATTGGATCCGTTCGCGGACGGCGATACATTATATAGTTTAGCTGATATTAATAATTTTTTAAGAGAAGGTACTTCCACCACAAAACATATTTGTTTTTTTGATGCATCTAATGCAAATGCCGTATTTCCACTACCTCTCGACACATCCGGTGTATATTCCAATAGAAAAGGTATAGAATATAAATTAAAAAACTGGCCACCTGGATTAAATGCAGTCTCGAATAGATATAATACCACTTTTGTTGATACATTGGGAGATAATAGTTTAAACTTCAATATATTAAGCGAGGCATTTTTTGCATCTAGAAAATATAATCCTGTTAACTCTATAGGTCTCTTTGATGATAATCTTAGTGATAAACTTTTATTTGTATTAGAATCTTCTTATTCCGATACTTCTCATAGTTTCTTGAATAATTTTTATTCACGTGTAATTCCAGGAGAAGCCGAAGAACAATTCGAAGACTCTTTTTTGCGGAACTTTTTCAAATTAAACACTGATCCTACTTTAAGACAATTTCCTCTTGATGCTTCTTTCATTAATCTTAATGAATATGATGATTACAATATGCTTTATTATTTATTTAAAGAAGAAATTGACTATAAATCATCCAGTAATACACTTAGAAAATCTGGCGCTGGAACTGCTGCTGGTGCTTTTTATGTATTAGATAAAGAAAATGAATCTAATATTATTAAAAATCAAGATAGAACCGGTATATTATTAACTGTTAATAGTAATTATTTATCCAATTTAAATGATTTTATTACTATTTACACAATTGATAATGAAACAATAGATATATCTAATATAATTTCATACCCAAATCAATGGTCTTTTAATTATACATTTAATTATAAATACAAATATTTTAAAAATGAACAATATAATAAATACTTTGACTTATCTTCGAATAAAGCCACATTATCTTATCCTGATAAAAAATATTTTATTAAAAATAATATAGATTATTTCTCTATTGATGATATATCATTTGTCAAAGGTATAAATAACTATTATGAATATAATGAGTTATCAATACTTAATACAACAAAAATATGTAAAACTATAAAAGGTGTAGAACTATCGGCTAATATTATCAGATTACCTAGTTATAATCTCACTGGTATCACCGATATATCTATTAATAATTTAACTGTCATTAATGATATAAGTATAAATAAAATACAGCTCGAACCTAGTAGTGGATTAGTATTTAAAAGCGATTATTATTATTCTGAAAACTTTTACAATGTATCAGATAGTTCTAATTCTATTGTTAAACTTTTACATGATTCCAGTAATTCTATATATAAAATGAATATACTTTCGGTTACTGATACTAGTAAAATTAATTATGGATGGGAAATTTTCACTATATTTAATAATAATGATTCATTAAATCTTATAACTAATAAGCAAAATATTAGACTTTCTCCAGACTTATATGAAGATGATACAAATGATATTTCTATGAATTGGAGAAATTCAGAAATTATTGATCCTTCATTATCATCATTTCAGATAGATGCCGATATAATTACATATAATAACAACTTTGTTATGGCGGATAGTAATTATCTTTATAATATATCTGATATATCATCTGGATTCGACAATATATGTAAATTGAATCCAAAAATATTTACAATTAATAATTATATTGATAATACACAACATTATAGTACAATTAATGACATATATTTAGAAAGTAAGCTTAAAAGTACTTCTGGAATTATTGCAAATGATATCTCTAGTAATGTTACTGATTTATCACATGTAATTATAGGAAATGATAAAATACCTATGCATGTGGATAGTATACAAATTCAAACATATATTTGTAAAGCTATCCAAGAAATATATAATAGAATTCAAATATTAAGTTTAATTGTTAATCCACCCGAACCTGAACCCGAACCAGAACCACCAGAACCAGAACCAGAACCCGAACCACCAGAACCCGAACCAGAACCAGAACCAGAACCAGAACCTGAACCCGAACCTGAACCACCAGAACCAGAGCCTGAACCAGAACCTGAACCTGAACCCGAACCTGAACCAGAACCAGAACCTGAACCAGAGCCTGAACCAGAACCAGAACCAGAACCTGAACCAGAACCAGAACCTGAACCTGAACCAGAGCCCGAACCAGAACCAGAACCCGAACCCGAACCCGAACCCGAACCCGAACCCGAACCCGAACCCGATTGGCTTTATTATCATGAACACAGTGATTATTTTAATAATAAAAAAATAAATACAGGCGTTATATTTGAACTTGGCGGCGCCGGCGACGGAATATCTCTTACTTCGGACGGTGATAAAATTAGATTGTCTATAGGTGACCCAAACAAAAACTCCAGTGGCAGTTTTATTACTATAGACCTACAAGCTTCCAACCTTCCGCTAGCGCTTAATAATCGCAATTCAATAATAATTGAATTTGGAAAATCTAATTATAATATACATGTTAAAACATGGATGAATAAGGTACTTATCATAGATACATCTGGTACTTTTACCGCAGATATATTTTCTGGTTCAGATGGATTTAGCTTTGGTGGTAAGAAAGGTTCAATTAACCAGGACAGGTTGTCGACCGCCGCCTGGCCAGTGCCAGGGGAGGTAGATGAGGCGTTGAAACCGACATATGTACAATATAATAATATCTCCACCTCGCACATCCCCGAGGAACCAACTGACAAAAATCATTTTTTTATTGATGACCAAAATACAATTGATGACTTTATTGGCAACGTTTCAGATGATCCCTCGAGTGCATATGATAGCTCATTTAATGATGAACTGTCAGATAACGGTTTTAACATTCCAGTGCCATTCGGGCTCGACGTGAGTTCGCACACTGCTTTAACAACCGAGTATGCTTACATAATTTATATTCAAAATTTAAATATAGAGCAAGAACAATGACTAACTAATATGTAATTTAACAGACATATATTTTATATAATATTAATATATGTCTATCAATCCATTCTATTATAGAAATATTGTTTTGCAAAATAACGGTGTCAATGTAAATGATCTGACTAATGATTATGTATTATTACAAAAGTTTGATTTAGATATAGGTATTGAACCACCAAACAAAAATATATTAGATATTTCTACTATATCATTTGATATTAATACAAGTTATAAAAATACTTTAAATTTGAATTGTAGGGATATTTCAAATATTAATTCAATAAATATTCCTGGAATATTTATTAATAAATTTAAATTTATTTTTAATGAAAATATAAATCTCACTAAGTTTCAAATATTAGATGGATATTTAGAACCAATAAAATTTAAAATAATTGATAATGTTGGAAATTCCTTTACACCCTTTGATATAAGTAATAATGTTACTAATGAATATATCATTAATAATGAATTAATTATAGATTTTTCTAATAATATACCCATACCTAGTAATTTTACATATGAAAGAAGTACTAATAATAACATATTTAAATTAAATAATCTGAATATTAAAAACAATATTTTACAAGAAAAACATGGTAATAATTTTATGTGGGATTTAGCTAGTTGGAAAATTATCTCTATAAGTAATGAAATTATACCAGATCAAGAATTATCAATAAATAAATTAAATGAATATTTAAAAAATACTGTTAATCAACAAGGACGAACAATATTTTCTAACGATAAATATCCAATTGAAATATACCCATACAATAGTGATTTATCTTGTGTAATAAATTTTCGCTATCAAGGTTACACCGAAACCGAATTATCTGGTACAAATTTATCTTTTATAGATATAAGTACAGCACATATTTTAGTAAATGATATAAGTTATAAATATAATTTAGCGGATCATATTTATATAGATCTATCCAGCAATTTATTTGAATATTTAGATTTAAACAATACTACCGATACAAGACTCGAACAACATACCGCTACATATAATAATAAATCTGCTATTATGTTACCAATCAACCAAGACATATCTATTAATTTTATTTTTAAACTATCCGAAAACACACAAACACAATTATATTATGGTAGTTCTTTGAATGATTATACTTACATGTCATCATACAATTTTTCATATACAATTCCGGAAACCGATCATAATAATACAAATTTAACTAGTGATATTAATGCATCTAGTTCATATACAATCTCAATAGGAAGAATTAATATATTAAATATAGATAATAAAAATATTATTTATGACATTAATAATAATATTAATATGTATTTTGATTATGTTAATTGTAATACAATAGATATATCTAATATAAATGTGAATAAAATTATATCAAATACTCTTGATATATCAAATATAGATAGCGAGACTATTTTTATTAATAAAATAGAAAATGGTAAATATATATTTGATACCTCACAGAATATATATTCATTAAATTCTAATCATAATATAATAGATTGCTCATCAAGTATATTTTCTTCTAATAATGTGGATATTAATAATACAAATACTGATTATTCTAATATTCTCAAAAAAATACAATTCGATAATAGTTCTAATATTAATAATATTGTTGATAATAGTTATGCTTATATATTGTCATACAATAACAAAAATATAATAAATTATGATAATTGTCGTAATGTATTAAATTTTGGTATATCATCAGAGGGTATTTACAATAATGTTAATATTGATATTAAAAAAGTCCTAATATTTAGTCGCGCGAAAGGTTCTATTCCATCATCCGTTGATACAAATTATAGTATAGTAAATCCTTATTCTGCCAGTATTACAAATACTATTGTAAACAATATTTTTGTAACCTCAGACGACCGAATTAAATTCGATGAAAAAGATATATCTAATGGAATAGAAATTATTAATTCTTTAAATCCTAAAATATATCTAAAAGATGGTTTATTGGAGTCAGGATATATAGCACAAGAAGTAGCAAGTATTCCAGATATATCTCATCTTGTTAGTAAATTTGATAACATCTATTATATTAATTATAATGCAATTCAACCATACATTGTTAATGTTGTACAAATTTTACATGAAAAATTATTAGAACAAAATTCTACTATCACTAACTTATCTAATGAAATTAGTTTATATTTATCCGAAACAGAACCCGAACCCGAACCCGAACCCGAACCTTAATATTAACTTTAGGATATACTTATCTTATTGGTTAATAGTTTAATTTAATATATCTCTTTTATTTATATGACTAGTAAAATAAAAGAGATATATGATTTATCTTTTATTAGAATTAAAACCAATACTGATAACAACTTCGATATGCAAGGTAATAATATATATCAAGCAAATAAACTTTTATTTACAGATAATAATAATTTTATGAAATATAAAAATAATTATATATTTACAATAGATAAAAACAATGATATTTCAACCAATATTTATTCTTTGAATGCTAAAATGCTAGAAACTAAAAATTATAAACCATATTTTAATTATCTAAATATAAATGATTTAAGTATTAATTATTTAACTAGTGATAGTTTAACAACATCTAATCTAATATTAAATAACACTGTTACTAATCCAACCGATTTTAGTAATATTATAATTAATAATTATAAAGCTGGTAATCTTACTACGAAAGATGCAAGTATTAATATACTTTATTCTCAAAATTTTAGAACCGAAATTTTTAATATTAATAAAACATTAAATATTTATAATAATTCTATCAATATTAATTCGGATAATTCATTTAATATTTTTAAAATAAATGATAATAATATATTATCATATATAGAAAATAATATTATTATTGATAATATCGACAATAATGATGCAGGTAATTTAACTAGTACTGTTATCTATGGAAAACTAAAATGTCATACAATTTTTTTAACTTCATATACATATAATCCAGGTCTTATTAATCCATTAGAGCTTGAACATACTATTGTAGATAATATTTTAAGTTCGGGTAATAGTTATAGCGATTTACTAACAACAGATTATTCTAATATTACCAATTTAAACGAAGAGTTTATAGAGGACCTGGAAGAAAAATTAGGAAAAGCTTTTTTTGGAAATATGGTTGTAAATTTTTTAACAACAGCCTCCGATGATAGATTAAAACATAATGAAGAACCTATTATAGATGGTTTAAATATAATTAATAAATTAAAACCAAAAACTTATATTAAACGGAATAATATTTTTGATAATAATAATTTTGTTTTTAAAAGATGTTCTGGTTATATTGCTCAAGATATTTCCAACGATATTCCCGAAATTAGCCATGTAGTAAATACATCCGATAAGATTTTATCTGTTAATTACAATGCAATTCAACCTTATATAACAAGATCTATACAAGAACTTGATGTCATATGTAATGACATTAAAAATAAAACAAATAATTTACTACAACAAGTAGAGCTTCTCATATAAAAATAAAAAATAATATATATATGTCTGAATATGAATATTTATTTACTATTAAATCTACTAAAAAAGATTTATCACTCAATTATTATTTCGATAGAATCCAATTAGAAAAAGATATTAGTAATAATTTTTTTGAAAATTATCCACCATATATTGATAATCTTATTGATTTATCTTATATTGAATTTTCACCTAACTATACATTCAATTATACTGCAATTGATTGTAACAATACTTCAATAGATAATATTAATAATATTGATGTATCATTAAATACATACAAATATATAAAATTTGTATTCGATAGACAATTAATAATTAATAATCTACAGTTTAAAAATGATTATATAGGAGACGTCTCTTTTATATTGTGGCGTAGAATTCCTACAACAGAAAGTATATACTCAGACGAATTATCTAAATCTTTACCTTATGTTATAGTAGGTGATTCTACAATTACAAACATAAAAACCATAAATAATATTGATGGTGTACAATCATATGACTTTATATTTGAACTGGTACCAAGCCAACCTATACCAAAATATGTTTGTTTTGATACTTATGCAACTAATGAGATATTTTACATTGATTCATCTAATTTAGATATTTCTGGATTGTATACAAATATCGGTGATCCTAGTTTTATATTATGGTATAGAGAAGATCGAAATAGTTGTAATTCTATTTATATCGATCCAACTACATTTCAAGAAAAATTTACAAGAGAAATTTCTAATTCTGAAATTATTTTAACTAATGACCCTTTAGGTTCAGTAGTAAAAACTATATCTTATATTGATAATGATAGTTTATTGACAAATGAAGATGAAGAAATAATTAATTTATCAGTTACTAAAAAATACATATTAGATTCAAGTAACATATCCATAGAACAATTAAATTTACTTCTTAGAGACTTATCAGGTACATTAATCAATAATGAACAATTTACTGGAAATTTACTTCAAATTGATAATAATTATCCTAATTTTACTTTATCTTTTACTAATAACCCTAATAACCCTGATAATGATAATATAAATATCAGAAGTGACTCCAAATTATTAACTTATCTTGGTATTGATAAAGATATAAGCTATGTCGATACAACAAGATTCGTATTTATACCTAAAAACCAAGCTAAAACAAAAATATTTGTTGCTAATAATCCAACAAGTTTAAATGTTAATCCTAATTATAATATAGAAAATAATAAACCTAATAATATTGTTTTTAATAAATACAGTGATATTAATATATATGAAAAACGCCCTATTTATGATGGATGTTACAATGATATTTCAAATAATTCACCAAAAAATTATAGTGTTTTAATTAACGATAATCTTAATGATATTATTTTAAAACATAATGGTTCTAATAAAAATTTAATTACATATACTAATGAAGATATTACATTAGATATATGTAATATTGATACTAAGATACTTGATTGCAATGATTTACAATTTGACAATATAATGACTAGTAATATTTCTATTTATTCTATAACTGGAAATATAAATTTATTAAATACAAGTGATATTAAGTTTAAAGATAATGCATCATTCAATATTAATTATATTGATATTAGTAATTTAAGTGTAATACAAAGGTTGGATGCTAGTAATTCTAATATTGATAATTTATATTCTAACTCGATTATTACAGATAATATAGTATTGAACAATAATGAAATCCGTATCCATTCGAATGATATTAGCAAAAATTACACTAATTTTATTGATACACATTATTACTATTTAAGATTTGATTTTAATAATACAACTGATATATGTGTTAATAATTTAAAAATATATGATTTTGATAATACTGATGTATCTTTTGTTGTTAGAGAAATATCCAGTAATAATTTATATGATATCTCTAATCACGATGAGTCTAACAATTTTAGTTTAAACATAGCTCAAAATAATAAAAGTATAATTTTAGAATTTGATAAACCTACCTTTTTCCATAAAATTTTATATAAACGAAATGAAATTATATTCGATATTCAAGAAGGTGTAAATGATTCTATAATTTACTCTATTGATGAATCATATCTTTCTAATAATATTAGCATTAATCAGTATATTTTTAAAATCATTATTCCATCTGGAAG
>MDSY01034053.1_pt1 | contig 20101 bp, 16 predicted proteins | sample 811131 | NCBI WGS metagenome assembly MDSY01 (sample SAMN05326643, study PRJNA326480) | marine metagenome | isolation source: seawater | place: Atlantic Ocean: South West | collected 2010
AGCAAAAATTCTTTGTGCAACTTGATCGGGAAGTATTTTTAACCGACCTGTTCGTTCATCCGCTAATAACTCATTTGCAAAAGTTCGGGTAAACGCGTCATTTAAAGCACGGGTGTACGCTCTTGCTGTATTGTATCCAGCGTCATCCACATTTGCATTGTCCAAATCGTTCATCAACCTCCGCGCAAATCCAAAAGCTATGCTTGCATCTCCGGTATTACCTTGAGCGTTTAGCCTTTTACCAATGTTTAAAGCCGTGCTATACATATTAAATATTTCATTTGCACTTACTCCAGAAATTTCATCGGCTACAGCCTCTGGTTCGATGCGGCGGGCTAATTGTAAATCCGCGGCACGGTCTAAAGCTAATGCAAGACGTTGTGTCATTCGGGGGTCATCATAGTCTTTAGCCCGTGTACGGTAAAAACTGGATTCTTCCCGCAACATGTTTGCGGCTTCTTCGGGATCAAGCTCTTGCGCTCTATCAACTTGCCTATTGAGTATATTGCGATCTTCTTCGCTTAAACGGCTTGCGGCTTCGTCAAATCGTTGAGTTGCATTCCGCAATCTAGGCGACATGTCAGACAAGTCTGGGATAACTTCGTCTTCCGGAATCAGCCCAAGCTCTTCTTTTTTGCGCTTGTGAAAATTAAGAATTGGAGTTAATTCATTCGATAGAGCGTCTATAGCTTCCTCTACGGTAGGCAAACGATCATCTAAAAACGTAACAAATTGCGGTGTGTTTGTTACATTACCGTTTTCATCCGTAAATTCTTCAAGGACAAACGAACGGTCAACGTCGTTCCAAAGACGTCTTTCATTAACACGGGCTGCTTTAAGTCGTTCAGACAAAATTGTTTGCAAAGCTTCGCCAAGTTGAGCTTGTCTACTTTCTGGCGCACCTATAGCCTGAAACGCATCAAAAAGTTTTTTTGTAGCCGCCGCTAATTCTCCAGACAGTTCGTTTTCAAATACAGCTTGAGCTAAAACCGCGCCTTCTTGTACAGCGTCAGGATCATCGCTCGCGAACAACGCTGTAATAGTATTTCGCAAGGCTCTTGTAGCATTTAAATTGGCAGAAGCTCGTTCCTTACCTACACCCGCGGATGTTTTTTCTAATGCTTTTTCTAAAGCTAACAAAGCAGGAGAACCAGATTTCAAGGCGGCAGTTAACTGAATCGGATTACCCGCTTCATCAACAAGAATACTCGTAAATTCTTGTGAACCCAAACGCCTAATAATTTCTTCGGGGTCTTCGCCAGATTGTTCTATTACATCTAATATGTAGTTTGTGGCTTGTCGCTTTCTTTCATCTCCAAGATATTGAAAAGCATCTTGTATCTTGCCTTCTTTTACCGCGCCAACTGCTTTTTTACCTAATTTAAATCCATTAATTAGTCGCGTTACCATCAAATCTGCCGCGACAGATGTCGTTAAACCACCGCCCAATTCAAAGCTAAGACGAGGAAGAACTTGACCCGGAAAAGCCGATTCAGCTACGTAAGCGCCACCAGTCTGACCCGCACCCGCAACGGCTTCAAATGCGCCAAAAGAAAAAGGATTAGCTCGCGCTTTCTGACCCATTTGACCCACGGTGCCTTCAAGAAATTCGACGGCCCCCGTGACTTTTGACGGTTTCCCAGCAAGCTTTTGTTTTGCAAGTTCAACACCAAAGTTAAGTTGTGGTTTGATCATGAACGGCATGGCGGCGAAACCAAGAACTCCTGTCGCAGTACGTCCCGCCTCATACTTTTCTCTATGGATTGGCAAAATAACAGGTTCGTCGCTTAAAACTTCATCCGCAACTTCTTCGCCTAAAATGTATCCCCCGATAGCCCCAAGCGTTCCGGTAACTAATGGAACGCCTAAACGTATAGCCGCTGTTGGAAGCGTGGTCGGCGGCACTGCAGAAACTAACTTTGAACCAAGCGCATAACCGCCCATGAAGGTTGGCACAGATGCTGCCGTAGGTATGGCTTCTTTTTTCATTCCTTGCAAAAAAGTTCCCGTTTTAATCGGGTTACCTTCGGGATCAGAGGCAAGTGTGGAAATGATTTCGCTGTCTGAAACGCCCGCATTAAAAAAGTCGTTGTAGGACATTTCAGTGCCATAGCCTGAGTTGTAGGTATCGATCATGCCTTGAGCTACTTTGGCCTCAACCTTAGACTCTGGAATATCTTCATCGCCCATTCCGTATATACGAAACAGTTGGTCAAGATCTTCTTGCGAAAAAACGAGCTTTGGTTGTTGTTCTGCCATGTTTATTTTCTTCCGCTACTGCGCGACCTCGTTTTGCCTTGATTGAGCGCCTTGTTAAATATTTCTTGAGCCGCTGAATTTGTTGCATCTTGTACCGAAGTACGTGAGAAAGTAGTTTCAATTGGACCTAACATGTCATTCAAACGCTCAATCTCAAACAGTTTTTGGTTTAACTCTGAAACCTTTGAAGCTGCAATTGGTTCTCCAGATGCCAACTTTTCAAGAATACGTTCTTTTTCAAGAGTTATTGCATTTTTTAAGGTTATTAGCTTACGAGCCTCCGTTTCTGGGTTTGCAAGCAACGTTTGCTCATTTGGAAAAATTGTGTTAAATTGCTGCATTTCGTAAACAGGAAATTTTGGAGAAACAGCCAATGCGGATCGTCCAAGGACACGGACGATTCTAACAAACTGGCGAGCATCTGTCGTTTCAATGGCTACATCTGCGCCTGTAATGCCGCCAACAACCGCATCAATGCCCGCAGTAACTTTGCTCCAAAAACCTGTTCCCTTACGGGCCGCTTCATAAGCGTTGCGGACAAGATTCTTTTCTTCTTTCGTAAAGTCGCCGCCCTCTACAAGCTGTGTATCAAGGTCTTCAAGCGCCGCAATTGCAGAAGCTCGCATTCTTTCATTTTTAGCAACATCATATGCAATAGTGTCGGATACCGTAAACGCACCACCGGGCATTGGTTGATTAACACCTTGGTCATCCACGTAAGTTTTACCACCGTCGTAGCTCATAAAGACGCCTTGTTTCGGTATTAAGTAACCTTTAGGCGTTACAGAAGCGGTGGAAATTCTTTGCATAGAAGATCCCAAACCTTTCTCCTGTTGTTGATTAACCGTGTCAATCAAAGCTTTGCCTGCGACGGAGTTAATGTCCTCAATCAGAGAAATAGTTTTGCCGTCTTGTTGAATGGTGAACTGCCTGTATTCTGGATCAGGCACAGAAGCTTCTCCAAAAATAATCTGTGGAGGTTCGTCGGGCTTGGTTTTATCAAAGACCATGAGTTGCCCATCAACTTCACGTATTTCAATATTGTCGCGATTTGCAAGGGCGCGGGCCTCCGCTCGAATTGCCATCTCCTCTTTAATTTCCAGCCTTGCGCGAGCTTCTATATTAGCGCGTTCTTCCGCATCCAAGGTACGGCTAAGAGCGCGTTCTTCTGCCGCCACATCCATTTGCGCCTGTAAAACAAGCCGTTTTTCAAAGTACAATATGTCGCGTTCTTCTGTATCAAGCGTCCTACCCAGTGCGCGTTCTTCTGCATCAATTTGTTCACGGACATTACGATCCATGTCTGCAATTTTATCCGCACGGTCCCGAATGTAACGATTTGTTTCTCTAATTTCAGCACGTTTTTCTGCTGCTATTTGAGTCTTTTCTTCTCTGCTCTCCGCTCTTTTTGCATACTCTTCAGCAACTGCTGCCGCAAAAAAAGTGTCATCAGACGTAAAACCTTTGTCAAGGAGTTCACCCACAATTTTTCTTTGATCCGGTGTATTAATTGGATACTCCGTTCCCAATTCTGTCTCTTTTCCGGGTGCCCGAAGTATAATTGTTTTGAAATCAGATTCTTTAGGTTGTGTTCCTAAATTGTAAGCAATCGCCGTGGGGTCGTTTTCAATTGCTGCATTAAAATCACGTAGTCCGTCAACGCTATTAACATCAAAGGTGCCCAAAATGTCTCCGTCCGATCCAACCAATCGTTTAAATTCAGGTTTTTTACCCGTTTTTGACGCGCTTACTTTTTTGAGTGCTTGCTGGGCAGAGACATCTGATTGCCCTGCCGCGATCGCACTTTGTAACGCCGCTAAATCCATGCTGCGACGTTCTTTGTCCAAAGCCTGCTTGGCGGCTAACTGCCCAGCGGCCCGTTCACCAATACGCGGGAACAACTGTGTGGATTGTGCCGCAGTCATCAAACGCTCTGCAGCGGACATTGGCCGGTCCATGGGGGCACCCGCCGCTAAAGCGGTTTGAGCAATGTCAAACAGCATTTGTGCTTGTGTAAGCTTACGTTGCTCCTCTAATTCTGCTTCACGCTCTGAGGAATCTCCCAAAACAGAAGCATAAAGTTCTTGGAATTGAGGCATATACGCTTTAGCCGCCGTAGCAACCTCGCCGCCTTGGTTAAAATTTACGGGTGGAGTGTTGCCCGCCCCCATCGCCATGAGTTCGCCAACGCCTTGACCCATTTCAGTGGGCCTGCCCATCTCATCTTCCATGTCTGAAGAAGCTAAACTCTGCATTAACTGCCCTATGCCACTGTCCACAGCCCCTTGCTCCGTCATCATAATGGTGGGCTGCACCATCGCAAGAACACTCTCCGGCGTTCGCTCCGCATCAGCCTCTCCGACAAACTGAGCAAGTTCCGCGTACCGTTGTTCTATAGGCGCTTCATTGCCCCGCAACGCGTCAATCATGCCTTCAACATCTTGTGCGGCTTCAAGGTTGCCCATCATCTGGCCCACAAACTCGCGCCCAACTTGCTCCATCGAGCCTTCAACCTGCATAAGCTCTTCTTCTGGTGTTGGCACGGGAGCCGCGGGCATCATGTCTTGCGGCATGGGCTGTGCGGGTCCGCCCATCTGTCGAAACAGCGGACGTTGCAACACGGCTCCTCCGCCCATATACTTTTCAGCCATTTCGGGGTCAATTTTACGCTGCACATACTCAGGAAGTGCTTTGAATCCTTCGTTCATTATAAAATCCCCGCTCTTGCTGCGCCCGCCATCCCCGACAGACCAGCTATTCCCAAAGTTGCCGCTTGCATAAATGGTGACGCGCTGCTTCCAGACGTCATGGTTTGTGTGGATTGTGAGGTGGGTATACCTGCGTATACATCAGAAAGGAACCCTAACTGTTGGAAGGGCTGTTGATACCGTTGTGTATTACTTGCACGTATGGCATCTAACACACCCTGATCTTGCGCTTGCAGCATACCGCCCGTTTGCATCAAAGTATTAATGTCACGATCGCGCATTGTTTGCTCCAACTCGCCAAGACCTGCCATTTGAATACCCATTTGGGCGCGTCGTGCGGCATTTGCCGCTTGTTGCTGACGCGCACTCAATCCAACTTGCGCCATGTTTGCTGCGGTGCTTCCCATCAAGGACCCAAGACCTTGGGACAAGGCCCCCGCTTGTTGCGCCCCTGCTTGACGCATCCGCGCAGCGTCCATGCCCATTTGACCACTTTGCGTTGCAAACTGCCCCGCAAGCCGTTGAGCGTTCATTCCAGTTTGCGCAGCCAATTGCTCCACATTCATTCCTGTAGAGGCCAAAGCCTGTTGATTAGCTGCTTGAAACTGTGCCTCTGTCATACCAAGATTAGCCGCGCGTTCAGCCGTTTGTGCTGCCATCTGTTCTGTTTGCAGACCCATCTGTCCCGCCGCTTGTGCAAAGTTCCCTGCAATCTGTTGTGCGTTTAAACCTGTCTGTGCCGCCAACTGCTCTATGTTCAAACCTGTATCTGCAATGGCTTTTGCGTTTGCTGCCTCAAATTGTCTTGAGGATAAACCTAATTGGGCTCCTTGCAGTGCCCCTCTTTGTGCTAATTGCTCTGCACCTAAACCTAACTGACCGGCAGCTTGGGCCGCTTGCGCAGAAGTTCCCGCCCCGGCCTGACCCAATTGTCCTGTGGCCCGCGCGGCACCAATCTGTCTTTGACGTGCCTGTTCAAAGGCTTGTTGCGCCCGCTCTGCCGCGCTTTGAAAACCAGCCTGCCGCATTTGACTCGCGGTCCGCCCTTGCTGCTCCAAGATATTACGGCCAAGCTCTGCTTCTGCTACGGCTCTTCGACTGCCCCCAAAAGCACCAGATTGCACTGCCTGCGCAGCAAGGTTTTGTGATTGAATATCTCCCGCACGTTGAATGTCACGCATGGCTTGCTGCACCGCAGCATCTTCAAACGGATTCATATAATTATATGCTGAGTATGGATTAAACTCTTCAGAGGCCCCTAGAAGTCCAGCTATGCCCGCTTGTGCAGTGCCCATACCAAAATCTGCGGCACGACCTAATTGGTCTTGTGATCTGGCAGTGGAGAGCCGCGCTAACCTAGCCGCTTCATCCGCACCCATTTGTCCACGTTGTGCCTCGCCAAGCCCACCCGCAGTTGAGCCCAACAGACGACCTTCCAATGGGTCTTGTAATCCTCGAGCGCGTCCGGTCACGTCTGCCGCTATGTCACGCGACGCATCTCCCGCTCCATAAAGCGCGTCAGTTGCACGACCCGTGGACGCACGAGCACGGTCCACCGCCTGTCCCATTTGAGCCTGACCGCGAGCAACATTCTGAGCCATCGTGTCTTCAGCACGTGCAAGACCCGCCGCCTGACGATCAAGCACACCCTGACCACCCACACGCGCACGAGTTGCGATGTTTTGAGCCCTGCGGCCCAAACCTCCTAACTGACTTCCTGTAAAACCAGCTTGTGAGGCGGCTTGCCTTGCCGCGCCACGAAGGTCTGCAAGAGCACTTTGTGTGCCCAAACGACCAAATCCTAATCCCTGTCCCGCAATATTCTGTGCAATTTGTGCTTCACGCAAGCTTCCCAAAGAAGAAGCCGCAAGATCAGGAATACCGCCTTGAAGTGCCCGCAATCCCCCTTCAACAAAAGGTTGATACGATCCAACGCCGCGAGCCGCTAATTCTGCTGCGTCGCGTTGGTTTTGCGTCAGGCCTGCGACTTGAAAATCCGATGGTGAGAACTGTGCGTCAATCGGAATTTGCGCAACATCTTCAGCGGTGTAAGGACGCGGTGCGCGGAAGTCAGGATCTCCCTCCTCACCAATGCCGGGTAATGTTCCAAGGCGTTCCGCAACCTCTGCATCAGTTAGCCCTTGTGCCCGCAAGTTCTGGACTTGCTGGCCCAGCATTTGATTTTGCACGAGCCCTTGAACATCACTAAGAAGACCTAACCGATATGCTTCAATAGCAGGATCTTGGCGGGTTATAGTTGTTTGTACACTCACGCTACTACACCCCCTTCAAAAGCCCTCATCATATCATACATCTTCTTGACCCCCTGCTTGCGGCTTCCATTTCCCGCGCCACGTACTGCACGAGCGGTCATCACAAACTCTCCGTCAGACAACATTGCGGGTATATCATCAGACGTTTCTGTACCGGGACCCGATATAGCCCCTTGGCGACGCGGAAACTTGTCTGACGACATCTCGCCACCCTTATTTAGATAGCTCCTAAAAAGATAATCACGGTCTTCGTCTTTGTCTAAAGGCCTTACTCGAGACATGGGCGTCGGCATATTAGAAGCTGCAAAAACACTATGAGCCATTGGGTTTCGATTATACATCTCCTGAGAAGTCATGCCAAAGGGAGAATCGTCCAAGTTTTGTTTTGGTGTTTCAAACCCGCCCGCTGCAGCAAGAGCCGCGGCTCCTGTAACGGCAAGCGGCGTATAACGAGAAATGAGGCCGGGGGTAAGCTCCTCGGTTGCCATTTCCAATGCCTTTTCACTTGTCAAGCCTAGCTTTTGCCCTGCTGGGCTGTTTCGAATCTCAGTTGCTCTTGCAAGAAGTTTTTCTTGAGTAGGCATCCCACGATCAGGATTTAAATAGTCAAAAAATCCCTTTTGTTTGGAAACATCTATATCACCGCCGGTGTTTGAAGCATCAGCGGTTTGCACGGAATTAGACAAAACACTACCATCACCACTGAATACAGTTTCACGAGGCACAGAAGCTTGACCCGTAAACAATGATTTAACTTTTGGATTGAGTGTAAACCGTTGACCCGGTGTGCCCAAAGCCGCTTCACGAAAGGGTTTTCCTTGAAATCCAGTCTTAAATCCTGCAAAAACACCGCCCGCAAGACCGCCCATAGCTGCAGATTTAAGTGCATCTTGAAAGTTGCCACCTTGAGCTAACGTTGTAATACCACTTCCTAATGCACCTGAATAAACAGCGCCAAGGCCTGGAAATAGAGCATTTATGGCAAGAGGCACAATGACAGGTGCGATCTTTTTAAAGATATCTTTAATACCGCCAATTAACTTTTTAAGAAAAAACTCTCGTTGACCCGTCATGGGGTTTACGGAATTAGCGGGATTACCAACCTGATAACGCGCCATGTCTACATTTGAACGATCAAACGCATCCGCCAACTCGCTCGCGAGCCGCGGGTTTTCTTCCAACAACTCCGGAGAAACAGCAATCTCACCTGTCCGCATGTGAACAAGCTGATCATCGCCATTGCGACCCATCATCGCCATGCGATTACCGATTTCCATCATAGAATTAATGCCCCGCGGGGCACCAAATGCTAAGACATTGTCTTCTATTTCATCCATGTTTGACGTTAAAAAAGACGCCAAACCACCTGCAGGCATTTGTTTTAAAGAGTCATATTGCATGTTCCAAACCTATGTCTACCCGCATGTTACCAAACTTCCTACACGGTTTCCATCATTATCACAATGTTGAGCCGCCCGCTGCCTCTGGCATACAAACGGTCACCGCCGTATGTCTTTTTGTCTCCGCTGTCCACTTCAGACCGCATTGCGGACACGTCCCGTCCGGATATGACGCGACCTCCGCAGGTGTGTCTACAATATTACCACAACTGTGACACTGCAACTTATCAACAGAGCTTGAAGGTCGAAACCGACCTCCGTCATCCATTACAATAATTGTTTCGTCAGACATCCCGTTTTCGTCCTACGTTGTTGTTACCGTCACAGATCCAACGGCACCAGTGCCCCCGGACCCTCTGACATGTGATGTGTTGGCCTCTACAATCTTAACATATCCACCGTGATTGAAGATAGTCCCTACCTCCAAACCAAAATCATCAGTCTGTAAATTTGTAAAGACACTGAACGTATTTCGGCCCTCTCCGGGGTTTTGAATTTGCTGCACATAGATAGAGAACGCACGTACAACCTCCGCTAAATATTTTTGGCTATATTCTTGAGGCGCGTTTGGAAAATACGGTATAGAAAGATTACGAGACATTATCGCTTACCATCTGTTCGAAGGTCTATACGCGGAGAACCTAAGCGCCAAGCGGTGCCTTTTTCTGTGCTATCTAATTTTATTGCAATAGATCTGCCCCGTAAACGAACATGGGCGTCTTGTGTAAACTGCTCAACAGGCACAGATGCGGTTTTCTCAACAGACTTTGTGTTCTCTTGCAAATAATTACCACCGGGAAAGTTGCGGGCTTTCAGTGTAAAAGTTACTGCCGCGTCAGAAGAAGTAGAGTTTCTAAAAGTTACATCCGGTATAAGCCTGCGAACAAAAGAAAATTGATCGCCCTCTCCTATGTCAAACTGACTTGACTCAATAAAAGATGAAATGCCCGTTGCAGGATTATTACTTCCGTCGTCAAAACCCGTCTCGTGATTGTACAGATATCCATCCAACCCCGCAGCAATCGGCAAATTAAAAACACCACGATCTATCCAAAAAGACCGCGCTAGAGTTCCTATGTACCAAATGTTTTGCTGGTAATTATAAATTACATATCTGTCGATGTTGTCTGAATTAGCAGAAGGATAAAACCACCAGATCTCTCCAAAAGCACTGTTTACGGAAGCAACCGTTTTATCACCTTGCAACTCATTAAAATCGGAAAACACAAAGTCGCGGACCGTGCAAGGTAAACGCTGCACCGCGCCGTTGTATACATAAAATTCATTCTTCCCCATCCAGTACACTTGATCATCAACAGCAACCGCGGACAGGGGTCCGCGGATAGTGATGTTTTCAGAAATCATATTGATTCCAAAAGTGAACGGAGGTCCGATAAACTGCATAGAATAAAGAGAAATGTCCGTATAAACCAAGATCTGTTGTCGTGTTTCGATGGCTGTTACGATTAACGAGCCGGATCCAATTAACAAATCACCTGCCGTATTTGTTGCCGTTGGAAACCAATCTGCTGCATTCTCTTGATCACTAAATCTAATAAGAAGTGGATCTTGTACACCATTGCCCTCAATGTCGTTCTCACCACCTAACCCATCTGCACCAAATGCGATAACGTGACGATCTCTATCCGACACAATTATCTTACGCGCTTTTGTTGGACAACTCTTTGCGCCCGCTAATGTCGATAGTTTTACGGCACGGGTATCTAAAGCACCCGACGCAGAGGCGTCCCAATAATATACGCCCTCATCTTGCACGTTAATAATCAGGTCCTCGCCAAAATTATCATGGCTCCAAATACGCAAGACATCTGTAAGTGTCAGTGCGGCAGCACTGCCCCATGTGTTTCTGCCCCATGTTCCAGCGCCCCAACCTGTGCCAAACAAGGAGGTGTTCAACCCTACACTGACTTGATAGGCAGCGACGACGGAAGAACCACCGTTGCCAGAATCACTTGAATTTGCAGTTACTGCCGTTGGTGTATATTGCCCAGTTACAGTAATACTCCCAACACTTGAAACAGTTCGCGCCGTAATCGTGTAAGAATTTGAATCACTTACAGCATCAATCTTGTACTCTTGGTTTAAAATGTTTGCAGTTATATTGCCGCCTAAAGAGGATGCACCGCTATAAGTAACAAAATCACCAGCAACTCTACCGTGAGAGGCATCTGTAACAGTAATTGTAGATGAGCCATTAGTTGCGCTAAACGTAACATCACCCGCTGCCGTTGTGACATCAAGAGGAGTAATATCATAATAGCCTTGACCACTTTCTATATAATATTTTGAGCTTGTGCCCAAACCAAGATATAGATCACCGTCTAATGCTCGCCACGGGTGCATGGCACGGCAAGTTCCAAGAAAACTGTTTTGACCTAACCTTGCCCAGCCGCCAATCTTTTCAGGATACCCAGAACGAAAGCGAACTTTATCACAGTCAAACCACCCACCCTCATTTGAATACGATGTGGTTTCTTTATTTATACCCGGTTGAAACTGTAATTTCTGTAGCGGCATGTAGTCACCATTAGCTCAATCAAACTTCTCTAAGGTGTTTGTCAAAGATGTTTCGTCAAGTATATCAAACCCACGGCTTGCTGCAAAGTCACTTGGACAATGCTTCCATTTTTCTGCGCAGGCTTCCAACCACTCTACGGTGTGATGATGCTCTGGCGCTTTGCCCTGCTTTATTATTTCGTTCTCCCACTGAAGGTATGCAATCACTTCTGCTTGAGCCTGCGCTGCGTTGATACCAAGATCAAACACATAAATTAAGTTGCCCTCATCAATCATACCGTTTCGACTGCGAGCGGCGTTGAGAGCCTGCTTCATGCAAGTCATAATATGGTATTTAATTTCTTCTTCTTCGTAATCTTTTTCAGATAACTTTTCTTTACCAATCTTCTTCATAAGATTGTCGTACTGATTGGTGAAGAAATTGAGCTTCCGTACTGCGCCCTCAACATAACCGCGTGAGGATGCCGCTTGTGCTTGCTTTTCATTGATCTTCACCTCAAGCATCTCGCGCTCAAGATCATCTGTCTCTGTCTCTAACTTGCGCTTCAACTTCTTAAGCTTAACTTCCTCCTTTTTCATACGGAAGTAGCCCTCTTGCAAAGCAGCCTTGGTCTTTTCAATTTCTGCAAGACTATGTTTGATTGAGCGAATAGGTGTGATTGCCGTCACGTCTAGCGTCACTGACATCATCTGAGAGTGAGACTTGTAGAAGTTGCTAGACGCTTGCGCAATTGCAGGAGCTTTTTCCTGTATGTTTGCCAACATAGATTTGTATTCAGGCTTCGCTTGCGGAAGCTGAATGTTTATGTCAGGCGTTGTGAGAGCGACTTCTTTTTGTATGTCTCTTGGCATTAAATTCCTTTATGTCGCTATTGCGTAGAAAATATAGTCACCATCTGTAAAATCATCTGTTATGGTGAAACCTGACGATAGTGGGTCTATTAAGTCTGTGTTTGTAACCTCTGCCGCAGTGTCATTTAAAAATAAATAAGGATCATTACCCGCAACTATACCTCTGGCAGAATCCCAGACATACCAGCCACCACTAGCATCTGTACGTTTAAGTAACACAAAGGAAGAACCCGACGTAAATCCGCAGTCCACGTTTGTTGTTCCAGAGTGCGTCACAGAACCTACTTTGCTTACCCCCGCAAGTGTTGCAAAAAGATAAGCTATAAAAGTAGCATTATTAGCATTAGTTCCTGCTATAGACCCAAGTGTAAATACAGATGATGTTGGGTCTGTGTCATTAAAATTAGCTTGGGTATATGCATAGTAAGTATCGTTAAGATTAATTATTTTTGTATTACCCAAAGCTTGGTGGTAAACTACCCAACCGTATGCCGTTCTTCCTTTGATCCATATCATTTCTGGAACAACACCAAGATTATGATTTACAGTACGTCCCGCTGTTGCATTTCCAGTGTAAGCAACCACGTCGAAATAGCCGGGTGCACGCTTCCACATCCATGAAGGATAACCTGTGGCACTAAAATTATCTCTCCAACCGTCCATCCAATCAAAAGTCCAAGTGCTTTGGCTTGCTTCAGCAGAATTACTATTTGTTTCAAGATAATTAGCGCCTGTCATACGAGTTCCAGTATACCTAAAACCTCCAGCAGCAGGATTAGCATATATTGCAAAATCAACAGGAAAATTAGAAATATAAGCTGGTCTATTTGTATCAGTGTTTGTGTCAGATAATTTCACTGAAAACACATCAGACGCTGCGGTTGGTGTAGCCATTGGACCACGCCGAATTGCCATGTAGATGTAAGTGTTTCCATTCGTGTTTACTTGACTATTGTTTTGTCGAATTTGAAATCCAGTTGATGTAAGATTTGCACGTTTCACTGACGTGTATTCTGCATCACTTGTATTCCACCACAGCATGTGGTCTGTATATGTAGTATCGTTTGTAACAGGCCATCCTCTCATATTGTCTAACACAACCCAAGGGCCCGTTGATGACGCGTTTTTAATCAATATCCACTGTGGCTCAAAACCGAGTGTAACAGTGGGTCCAGTAGATGAACCATTACCAGTATAACTTCCACACTGGATCATACCATCAGAGCTTGTGTCGTGACCAAAGAGGTAGGCTACATAAGTTGAACCATTTTGGTTGACTGTTCCCGCATTTCCAACTGTAAACTCAGTTGCTGTCGGATCTGTGTCGTTCCAAGCTGAACTAGCCGTCGATTCAGCATTTGTAGTTGAAATAGTTATATATTTAGTATTTCCTAAACCCCTATGATAAACCATCCACTGATCGAACTGACCTGTAGCTTTTACAATAATCATACCCGGCACTGCACCTAAGTTATGACTAACGGTTCTACCTGATGTTCCGTTACCAGTATAAGTAACTACGTCAAAAAACTTAGGGGCTTTTTTAAAGGTCCATGAAACATAATCTTCGCCGCTATATTGATCGTTATTTTGGCTAGTCAGAGCAAATCCATTGTTATTATACGTAATATACTGACCAACCGTGCTAGCTGCACCGGCACTGTTTGAGAATAAAACAGAGTTTGTACCTCGTTCAGTATCATACAACGCATGTGCTCTAGATGCTCTACTTTTCACCCAAACCAACCCACCATCAGAAAGATCAATGTTGTTGGTAATTGTTTGAGGGTTCGCTCCCGTACCCGTGTACAAAAACGTACTGAACACATTCTCTACAAACGCATCAAGATTTATATTACCCGCAGTGGGCCATAAACCAGCCCTCTTAAATGTCTCTGCTTCAGACACGGACCATATGCCAGAAGCCACACCATCCTGAAACGGACCCGCAGGATTAGTCGGATTGTTTGTAATAATGTTGCCTAAATATCGCTTACCTGTCATTAAGAAAGCCCCCCATGTGCAGTAGATACCGCACCAGCGCCCGTTGTATATTGATAGTTACCAAAAACAGAAGAATTTCCAGTTGAGGCGATTGTAATATATTCCAAAGTGTTTGAAAAACTCTCACCCAATTGAATCACGCCCCTAGTAGAATTACTGGTGCCGGAGCAAAACTGTTTACTTGCACCTAAATCACCAAAGTCTGTAGCATTACCCGTTGAGGCTATCGTTACATATGATATCACATTAGTTAAACCTGAACTTGCACCCCCTGCAGTTATACCTCTTGTTGAGTTAGACAAACCTGCACAGTCAGCCTGTACTTGTGTTAAATCACCAAAGTCTGTAGCATTTCCTGTTGAGGATATAGTCACATAGTCAATTGTATTTATTCTACTACCAGTTGTACCACCAGCAAATACGCCTCGTGTTGTAGAAGAAAACCCTGCTAAACTATTTCCGTTTACTGTTCTGTCACCAAAGTCTGTAGCATTGCCTGTAGTGGCTATAGTAATATAGCTTATTGTATTATCACTGGTTCCCCCATCTTTAAATATACCTCGTGTATTACTTCCAGAACCAGTATCTTGTTTAACCTCAGTAGATTGCGCATCGCCAAAATCAGTGCTTGTTCCAATGGACCTCATGGTAACAAATTCCATTGTATTAACACTTGAATTGCCCGTAGACTTACCAAACGCAAATACACCACGAGTGCTTGAGGACATACCCGCACTGTTTAAACAACCCGCAGATAAATTTCCCCAACTAATTGTGTTGCTTGTCGTAGTAATTACAATGTAATTAACGCTAGTGTCCGCCGCTGCACCTGACGGAAACAATGCAAGATCACCTGCTATCGGAACCACAGGCCAATCACTAGCATTCTGATACTGCGCGGAGAGGGACCATACACCTTGATAATTGGGCATCAAGAAACTCCCCCATGACTGTTTCCTACCGCCGCAGGGTTTGTTGTAGCGGTGTTCAAAGTGCCGAAGTCAGAGGCATTTCCCGTGCTTGCTATGGCAAAAAAGTCTAGGTTCATCGCACCACCTGAACTATTAGTAGAGGCCACGATGGCACGAGTCTTATTGCTTGTTGCCTCGTTTTGTTGGCTTGTCTGCGTCAAGTCTCCAAAATCAGATGAATTACCCGTAGACGCTATTGTTATAAAGTCTATCGTATTTGCCCCATTTATGCCCGGAAAAACTCCTCGTGTGCCATTAGATGCCGCCCCGTGTTGATGCGACGTGGTAGACAAATCTCCAAAATCTGACCAAGTTCCCACTGTTGCTATTGTCGTGTACCTAATTTCATTCTTTTTTGCACTTGCCTCTGTGAAGCCACCCGCTAAAACCCCTCTTGTTGACGAAGAACAGCCAGACGGCCCCTCACGTAATGTAATACCATAATCACCGTAGTTTGTAGCATTACCTGTAGTAGATATTGTAACATAATCAGTGGTTTCAGTTCCTTGGAACGAAGAGTTACGGCCACATGCAAACACTCCACGAGTGTCGTTAGATATTCCACCCACTTTATAATATCTTGCGACGGTAGTATCACCGAAATCTGTGGCATTGCCCGTAGATGCAAATGTGATATAGTCGATAGTATCATAAATTTGGCTTGAATTATACATATTTCCCCCCGCCGCCGCAATTCCACGAGTGGAATTTGAAGCAGGGGCCGCGCCCCCTCTTGCAACAGTAAGACTGCCCCAGTTTGAGGCATTACCCGTTGTTGAAATAGAAACATAATCTATAATACTTGTTCTATAAGTGCCAGAACCTGTTTGGCCGCCCATAAATACCGCGAGATCTGCTATAGGACTTACACTCCCACTCGCATCACTAGGCGCAGAATATCCAAACGCATTGATCGCCCAGACGTTAAACGTGTAGCTTGTGCCGTTGGTTAGACCCGTGACCGTTAAAGGAGAAGATGTGCCTGACGTGCCAATCCCATCATTAGATTGCGCTCTGAAGGCAGTAATGGCAGAGCCGCCAACATCAGTAGGTGCTGTAAAGCTAACACTAACCTGTGAATCTCCGGCTGTTCCACTGACGCCTGTCGGACTATCTGGTGCGTTCAGACCATCTTGACCTATAAAGCCGCCTCTACCCTTTGCCATGTGAGGCTCCTATTAGCTAATTTCCTCGTAGCTCACCAACACTTCAAGGTCATTTGCAGTGCCTGCCGTAGCGGTAATCGACGTGTTCTCTTCTAAATACAACGCTGTGTTTTTATCTAAAACAACCAAGGCCGCATCCGCTGGCACAGAAACTGTACTAACCAAAGAATATGCAGTACCTCCACCAGATGCTGCGCTATGAACATCTACCGTCACATCTGCTGCATTTGTGCCGTCTACATTGGCAACTTGAATCATGTTAATTTTAAACACTTTGTCGCTAGATGCAGCATTTGTAACCAGCGTGGTTGCCGAAGTAGAAGAGAGGGCGATCTTGGCAGTCTTGCCCGTGATCGTCGCCACATTTACAATATTTGGTGCCGCCATTTCCTTATCTCCTTAGCCGAACACGATTGCCATAGCTATGGCTTTACCAGTTGAAATTCCAGCACTACCAAAAGAAACAGTGCCGCTACCGTTTGTTACCAACGCTTGCCCGTTTGTTCCATCAGAGGTTGGCAAAGTAAGTGCTGTTACGAAACTTTGCAGGTTTGCGTCATATGCAAGAACATCACTTCCTATAGCAACACCAAGATTCGTTCTCGCCGCAGACGCTGAGGAAGCGCCTGTACCGCCATCCGCAATTGCAAGATCCGCAATACCTGAAATATTACCGCCCGTAATTCGAGCACTGTCCATCGACAAGTCACTCGTAAAATCACTGACCGCGGCACCAGAACCTGCACCGTCGCAATAAATTATTTTACTATCGCCATTACCGACAGTGATGTTTGCGCCAGAACCTTGTGAGAAAATAGCATCCTGACCGCTATCATTCTGCACAAGGTAAAGATGTGCAGCATCGTTGGGGGATATTGTAATTGTATTTGTTCCAGAAGGCGAACCACTCAAAACCAAAACTTTAAACATACCGTCTGACAATGTGCCGTCCGTCGTTGTCAAAGTGTGAGTAGTTCCAGATAAAGTTATAGTTCCAACGCCATTTATAAGACGATCCAGAATGTCAAAGTTGGTGTTTGTTGTAGTGCCCCATGTACCAGACTGTTCACCTGTGGCGATTTTCTCAACACCGCTTCCTGTGTATGTGCTTGCCATTTTATTTCCTACGCAGCTATTTCAGTCCATGTTGTGCTTATATCAGGGATGATTTTACCCCAAACCGTTGTACGACCCGCTTCACCAGTAGCAGAGATGCCCGTCGGAAACACATTTGCATCTCCAATCACTGTAACAGAACCAACCTCTCCTGTCGAGGATATGCCACTTGGGACAACCGGGATGATTTGATTTGTTTTAAGAGTAACGGAACCTACACCAGACGTTGCCGCAAGACCCGTGACCGTAACAGATGCCGCGGCCCCGACAGAAACCGCATTTACCGAACCAGAAGCCTGTAAGCCTGTCACGTTTGTCGACACGCCCGAACCCACGGAAATTGTAATAGAGCCAACTCCGGTTACCGCAGCAAGACCTGTTTCCGGTACAGAGGCTGCTCCTTCGACTGTGACGCTGTTTGTCCCGCCTGTGGCCGCAGTTGTAATCGCAACGTCTTGGCCCCAGCCCCCAGCACCCCAAGTTTGTGTGGAAGAATCCCAACCCGAAAAGACAACCTTTGCGTCAGCCATTTTATTTAAGCAATGCGAATAATTGCGTTACTAGCATCTGCCGTTGGAAACACAATTTGAAAATCACCAGAGGTCGACGCTTTATTTGAGCCAAAATCTAAAACTACAACAGTATTTGCAGTGCCAGAACCCGACCCTTCTGTAGTATTATATATCAAAGCACCACGCGCCGTAATTGTTGCAGAGGTAAACGTAAGGTCGCCAAAATCCGTCAAAGCCGTAGTTCCTGATGTTGTTGGATCCACTCTCGTAAGAGTGCCGCCGCCTGCGCTGTATGTGCCAGAGTTGCTTACTTCGTTTGACGTCGTGTAAGCCGTAGTTGCCGCAGTAAAGGATGCGTTGTTATCGTAAAGCGCAAGTTTAAAAGTATCTCCGCCAGAATTTAAAAAGTTGTGTCCACCCTCAAGAAGCTCTTTCTTAAAAGAGGTACACATAAAGTTTCCACTAAAGGCCATTTCACAATCTCCTTATGAGTTCTGCCAATTCAGGATGCCCCGCATCTTTCAGAGCATTATACACAGTTGTCCTATCACTGTGAATAGCTTGTCGCATATAGTAAGAAATCAGTTTTTCAACGTGTTTTGAAAAAGCGCGAGCTTGATCCCGTATACCCGGATGAGCATTTTCGGAAACAGAAATAATCTTTGAAACACACTGTTCAGCAAGTTCGTCCGGAGTAAATCCACGATGATCCGTCGTGTTTACACCCACGATGGGCTCATGTTGCGGCACACTTACATCTATTTTAAACATTATTGTTTTGGCCTTATTATTTTTCCAGTGCGATATTCGTCAGTCACTTCTTTAGCCTCTCCTAACAATTTTATCCCAACTAAGGCTTCTTGAAACCGTTGGTTATACATGGTCATAACATCCGGATCACCTTTCATGTAGACATATGCTTCTATTAAGCAGCCATAAAGCAACGCTAACTCTGCATTTTCACTTAACCATGTTGTACTGCTATCACTTAATGTAGTGCTTGTAATACTCACTGGTCTGTAAAAGTAGTGCAATTCTGCAACATATTCGATATCGGGCGTCGGACCCAAAATAAAATAATCAACATCAAATTGTGCATAATATTTTGGTAAACCTGTTGTAGACTCATCTGGTGTATAAGATTGAACAAAAGAGGGATCTTTAAATTCAACAAACACCTTATCATTATTTGTACCCGCTAAACTCAACGAAAAAGGCGCTAAAAAATCTGATGGAACTGGAAGGTATTTATTTGAAATCGTGGTTCTAGCTAAAACGTTTTTGCGGAACAAACTTAATTGAACGTTTTTTAAAATTCGTTCTTCTGCAGACCGGATAAAAACAGGCAGATTTGTTACGAAAGATGTTTCATCATTCTCCGTGTAATCTTGTATTGCAGTTTTAAGTTGTGCGTATGTAAAACTCACAATCTAACCTTTCAATGATGATGTTGGTACAGTATGCGTACTACCCGTGTACCTAGCTTTACCGATAGATATTCTCACATCCTGAAGATAACCATTTAAGTAATTTCCATACTGATGACCACCTAGCCTAATATTGTCAGTCGAATAATTTGTAGTGTTTGATCCACTAAAAACTTGTGTGCCGTCAATGTAGACGCGCATTGTAGTTGTGTCGCGGGTTACTGCCAGATAATGCCAAGTGTTGATACTTAAAATATTATGATTGCTTCCGCTTCCTGTATTTCCTGTAATATAGCCACTGTCATAGACAGCGATACTATTGTTTGTGTGAAAGTAAAAAGTACCTAGAACGTTAGTATTCCCGCTAAGAAAATAAATTAAAGAATTTTGATCGTCATCATTTACGCGGAAAAAGCATTCTGCCGTAAATGCTCCAGTACCAAGATTAAACATGGACGATTGCGGAGTCTGCACAATATCATCCGAACCGTCGAAATAAACGCTTGCCGTGCTTCCAAATTTGGCTTGGGTCGTGCTTGCCGCTGCCCCACCAACGAGCTTCAAATTACTTACCTGCGATTTGTCTAAAACATGCGCGTCAGTGCCTTTGATGTGTAAATCTAAGCCTGTAGAACTTTGTAGACTTGTGGGAACTGTAACACTAGTTGTCGCAGTACCTTTATCAATCGTAAGATCCGCAATAAATCCAGTAAAATTATAAGCACTATTTGCTGGATCTCTTCCAATGTGAACGGGGTGTGCAGTCGAACCGACTGTCCCGCTCATACTCGCGTTTCCTGTGTTCACACCGTTAATAAAGCTTTTTAACTCAGTACCCGACGTGCCATTTCCATTTCGGCTGATAACAACATGAT
>MDSY01070289.1_pt1 | contig 20097 bp, 14 predicted proteins | sample 811131 | NCBI WGS metagenome assembly MDSY01 (sample SAMN05326643, study PRJNA326480) | marine metagenome | isolation source: seawater | place: Atlantic Ocean: South West | collected 2010
AACGTGCGCATGGGTAAACAGTTAGACCGGGAAACGTTGGAGTGCGCGTCGAATGAGTTGAAATCCACCGTCGACATAAACCTGCGATTCGGGGAAATGGTGAACCGGTGGGCGGAACGGGAACGGGAAAGTGACACTGCTGAAACGTCTGAAATCGACAGCCTCACGCCAATTCTCTCGCCCCTCCCTATGGCCACCCTAGCCGCGCCGTGGACGCTGTTAGTGGATCGAAATACGTTCAGTGATAGAGCAATTGGTCATGACGGAAGTGAAACGCAAAGTTCAAATATCCAATCGTCTCGTCTCGTGTTTTTCACGCGGCGCGGTGCGTCGGGCAGCGTGACAATCGATAACGACGACATCACACCCACCGTGCGGTGGGTGATCGACACAGTAGGCTCAGACATTATAGAGCCGTTTCCTAAAGCGTTACACGGTACTTCTCATGGACCGTTACATGGTACGTACAAAACTCAAGACTCAATGCCCAGCACAAGACGTATCACCGCTTCGTGGGAGCACTTGCGCGCTCAAAAGGCGTTGCAAACGAGCGCGCTGTGGCGGGACGTGCGGTGGGCGGGGGGGAGCCTTCTTGTGACTGCGTTTGCGGTGTGCGTGCACAGTGGAGATATACGACTAGCCATGGGTGCAATTACCTTCGTCACCGCGTCTTTAATTCCCGCGATTTTCATCTACGTCTTCGTGTGCAAAATTTCGTGGATCGGCGCGTTGCATTTCCTGGGGTGCTTCGTTATTTTCGCAATCGGGGCGGACGACGCGTTCGTGCTGATGGAGTTCTGGAGGAAAGCGGAGGAGTACTGTGAATGCGGAGGGGTGGATGGTGTAGACGTACGTGATGTCGACATCTTAGACACTGTCGGACGGATCCGACATACTGTGGACAGTGCCGGACACGCTGTAGACGACAATGTCGGAGACAATGAGTCACAAAAAAAATCACAAATCTCGCGTATGCGTTGGACAGTTTCAAAATCTGGGTACGCGGTGACGACGACGTCGGTGACCACGGCATTGGCGTTTGCGGGCAATTTATCCTCGCCGATTATTCCCATTCGTTTGTTCGGAATCTACATGACCCTGCTCGTCATGAGTAACTATTACCTTATTTGTACCTCGTTCCCCGCGCTGCTGGTGTTAAGTGAACGACGGAAGGCAGCGCTGGAAAGGAGGAAGGAACGGGAAAGAAAAGAGTTTGTGGATGAAAGTGAAACTCTTACTGCGGCTCCTCTAACCGCGGCGCCTGCATCGCCTCCTGCGTCGCCTCAAGTATCCCCCCCAGTGTCGCCATCCACGACACCATCCGCGCCTCCGTTGTTACCACCGCCACCGACCACGTCTATTCTCGTCACCCGAAGTTCATCTGTTCGCGGAATTCCGGCGAGTACAAGGCACCGCCGCACGCGGTCGACCGTGACGTTCTCCACGCCGAGGAGGAGGAGGATCGACGAAAGAGCGGTTACTCACGACGACACGTTACACGCTCCGGTTGTTTCGTCGTTTTCGTCCGTGTTGCGGTGCTCGAAAGAAAAGCAAGCAAAGCCAATGCGTGCAACTACTCATGAGCCTTTTCATAAAACTGTCGTCGGGTATCCCGCTGTGCGCCGGAGCGTTTCGCTGAACTCCATCTATGATCACGCTCGGATTAATCTTGCCGCGAGATTTTCTCCAAACGTCTCGAGCGGCGACGTTGTTTTGGATTTCGGGAGTGATGACGACTTCGGTACCCCCCGATCAACGTTCATAAGGTTTTCTGGAACTGACGATGAAATTATTAATGGTCAGGGTCACGTGCAGGTCGTTCATAGTGGTGACACAACGCATGCCTATCAGACGTACGCGCGTCGTTTGAGTAAATTAATCCAAAGATCCGCAAAACATTTCTGTGCATTCACGACTTCGACTTTCGGGTCGAGGTTTGTCGTTTTGGTTGCGTTCGTGTGTGTCATTTACGCCATTGTCGTGGCACAAGCAGCGAAGCCGCCTGATATGGCAACCACCACGGTGTCTTCGTTCGTAGAGTCGGAAAACGCAAAAACGTTTCGAGACGTGTCACAAAGCTTTTCTATTTCTGACGTGACAAATGCGAATTGCGTGACGTTTGTGTTCGGAGTGCAAGATGTCGGACGTGCGTACGAACACGCCTCTATAGGAGCAGAAAGCCAGGTAATTATAGACACCGCCGACCCTGCCTCTGACGCATCTTTTGAGACTCGAGTTTCGTCATTGCTAAAGTCAACGCACAAATCCCTGGCCAATATTTTTCAGCCGTTACAATCGCCCGACCTCGCGGTGGGCGGCGGAGGGAACTCGGTCGCCGCGTCTCCTCCGAAGTTCGATATGAAATTCGATCTTGCAGATAGAGAGGCACAGGTGTGGATGTTACGGTTCTGTCAGGAGTTGCGGCAGTTAATGGGGACAAAGGTACACTCCTTGACGTGTTTTGTTGAGGTAATGGACGCAAGATTAAAAGCCGAATCCGGGGGCAAAAAACAATTGCCGCTCGAGAGTGACGACTTTCTCTCCGCTGCGTCCATCAACTCGTACCAAGGGTACGGGGTGACGGGTGTCCGGTGGTGGAGGGAGCACGATAAGGACCTACCTAACCTATCAAAACAAATGGTCAAAGGGTCAAACCTACCTATCAGCCCTATCAGCTCACTGGAGGTTTCAATAGTCACGAAGACGAGCACGAGTTTCACGAAGACGAGCGTGCTGAAAAAGGAGCGTTTGTTTTGGCAAAGGTTTTTCGAACTCCAAATGCGATCCGCGCCCGTGAGTATCACAGGCTTTGTCACTTCAAGAACCTGGGCGCTACTGGACACCGAATATGAGCTAAATAAAAGCGCGTGGGTGGGTTTGACTAGCTCATTAGTGTGCGCATTTGTCGTCGTGTTGGTAGCTTCTAAAAGTTTCAGGCTCGCTGTGTTAGCCACTTTAAGCGTCGGAGCAGTAGCGTCGTCGTTCGTCGCGTTCCTAGTCCAAAATAACCTGAAAATGGGCGTTTCCGAAAGCGTGTGTGTTACCGTGCTAGTGGGGTTAAGTTTGGATTACGTGTTACACGTCGCTGGTTCATACAAACAAGCTCCGTCTAGTTATAAAAGTGATCGAAGAAAACGCTCAAAGTGGGCGCTGAAAACAACAGGCGGTAGCGTCTTTATGGGCGCAAGCACTACGCTCGCGGCGGCGTCGTTCCTGGTGTGGCGATGCGACGGGGATTTCTTCCAAACCTTCGGAAAATTCGTGCTGTGGACCACGGGGGTGTCTGGGGTGTTCGCGGTGACCGTGTTTCCAGCGTCGGTGGCGCTGTGGGGGCCGGTGGGGTGAAGAGAGGGAGAGTGGAGAAATAATAAAAATTACATAGAATTTGACTTGTCTCCTTTTATTTGAAACATTCAAAATCCCACCTTCTACATCACATCGCCCATCACATGGATGCACTTTTGAACCTTCCTTCCCACGGCGGCGGGTTCACGCGCGTGGGCGTGGGCGAGGGCGGGGTTGGTGACGGAGTGACTGTGCAGTCTCCCAGTGGTACGTCGCCAGACTCGGCCTTAGACCTGGATTCAAATCTACTTTTCGAGGATTTGCCAAACGTGCGGTACGATTGTGCCGGCCAACTTGTGGAGTACATCTGCGACCACAACGCCACTCCCCCCGCGCACCAGTACATCACCACGGACAAGACGAACGTGCTGATTCGCGCGCTGACGGTTAAGAAAAGTAAGGACACGTTAGCAGGACGTGGGAGTAATACGACCACCTCGGGTCATCACAACAAAGTATCATCATCTTCCGATCCTACACAAAAACCAAAAAGCATCCCTCCTGGCTTTGGAGCGAAAGACACGACTCGTGCGCGGCCTGATTTGACTCACGTAAGACCTTCCTCAACTGGGCTGGAACGTTTATCCAAGAACCCTAAACTGGAAGGGGTGGTTGGTACGCTTGGTACGAAGGACTCAACTCCCGACTCGACTCTCGAAACAGGTTCCACAAATTTGGATTCCCTCTCAATCGACGAGTTGAAAAACTTTTTGAAAGCTCGCGGCGTCGGCGGGTTGGTGCTGAACGTGGCGAACAAAAAACAGCTATTAGCGCAGGTGAAAACGTTGGCGAATCGGAGTAGTGGTAGTGGTGGTGGCGCGAGCGGCAGTCTTGCTCCCGGTGGTGGCGGTATCGGGCGGTGAGCGTTGTTCCGTGATAATCGGCAATGAGTGCACATTCTTTCGCAAATGGGACGATATCTTCGTCGGGGTTCGCGGTTGGCGCTACGGCGTTTGCGAAACAGTGGAACGACTCCAACCAAACACCTGTCGCGCGGTGGGTCCCAGAAACTGATGAAACTAAACGTAATCGCGTCGCGGACGGGTACCTGGCTTTCGAAGGCGTTTGTATCGACGGTGACGAAGTTGAAGATGACAAAATTGATGAAGTTGGAGATGTCTCCGAAGACGTCTCCGACGACGAAGCGTCCTTGCCTCCCGTTTCCAAAAACAGTAACAAAATTCTCCTGGAGTACCACGTCGTGTATAGCGCTTCGTACCGCACTCCATTACTGTTAGTCAGAGGGCAACAGACGCTTCCCCCGAAACGAACGTTGAGGTTTAGTGATCTCGATACAATCTTGTGGAACGTGTCGACTGGAATCGGTTTGGAGGAAAGTAACGTAGTAAATGATGGCTCCCCCACTGTCACCTCTTCCTTGTTCGCGCCGATGGACCACCCGCATTCGGGGTTCCATGGCGGCTCACAACACACTCAAGGGTGCTTCGTGGGTGCGCACCCATGCGAAACGAAACACGTCATGCGACTGCTTCTTGAGAATGATGACGGCGAGAGTGAGAGTGACTCGAAAAAGAATGACGAGCAATACTTCGCCGCGTGGTTCGGTTTCGCCTCGAGGGCCGTGCCCGGGTTAGGGACTGCGCTTTAGAAGGAATATAGACTAGAATAAGTGCACAACAAACTAAGGAACGATAATATTACTATATCAGACTAACTACGCACAAGGACTCACGCTAACCACTGCCCTATGAACTACTTTAAGGTGTTACCTTCGAAGGAATACTTATTTCCCCTTCCTCGGCGAAAAGTCCTGTTCCGAGAAATCCGCCGCTAGCGTCTCCGCTTTGTCGAGAATGACTCGAATTTCCTCCGGGTCCAAGTTGGGTTCTGCTGTGAACAATGAACAGGCTTCATTGAGGTCATTTATGTTGGCCTCTATTGAGAGTTCCCTAACCAGCACGTTTTTCAAAACACACTCGTCCCTGTGAATTCGCGCCAAATCTTGCAGGCCGGATGTGGATTCTGATGGGGAGGAAATCGGCCCCAATCGGATGCCTCCCGCCGCCGATGGTTTCGACGCGTTGATAAGGGACAACGCATCTTTTGAGGTCTTTTCCAGTATATTCACCAACGTTTGAAACAAAGCAAGCTCTTCAGCAAGGGACTCTAACACGCGATGCAACGCCTCAGCCTGTGCCACTCGCGTTTCCAATGGCAGGTCGGGAAACTCATCAACGAGCGGGCCGAAATTCCCATCATCACCCATCAAAGGCAAACGCTCCAGGATGCTCACCGCGGATGCGAATAACCCAACCGCGCGGGTTTGCGTCGCGTGCCATCGGTCAAGCGTGGAAAACGCCTCGGCGTACAACCCGCGGAACTTCTGGCGGTCCGCCATCCCCCGCAATAGGGGGACGGCGCGAGCGCGTATGAACGAAGGGCGAAAAACTTGAGACGAGTTGAGAAGAACAATTTTCCAAAAATCTCTCGTCTGACGATTGATCTTCACCGGGTGGCATTGCGCGTTGCGCCGAGCGGTCAGGCTCCCGCGCTCTGCTCCGCGCGACGCGCTCCTCGCTGATACCCTACTGGTTCCTGTTGGGTTCAGTGACGTAAGGTCGGGGTGGAGGTGCGTCAGGTCATACCGGGACGAAAGTTTCGGAGCCTCACGTGGTCATTTGAATCATGCCGCTTTCGGCGTGCTCCCGAACCGACACAGGATGTGATGGTCCGGCGCGCGGGTTCCATCATGTCTCTGTGTGGGACCACGACCCCGACGGCGACACTTTTATCCCCCCCCCTGCTGCATTGCTTCCTTTGGAGCTTCGCCCACCGTCGATGCGGAACGTGGTCCACGCGACCCGTGACGCCAGCTCATCGTTAGTACGTAGGGGAAGGCACGCCCCCGCGTTGGACGGCAGCGAGCCTCCCGAAATGCGTCGGCTTCGCGTCCGGGTGGCGCAGCTGGAACCTGCGTTTGAAGACACGAAACGAACGCTGCGTTTGTGCGACAGAGCAAGGCGAACCGCGGATGCTGAAAACGAACGGCTCAAGGCACACGTTGAGGCTCTAGAACGACAACAACAACACGACGCACACCTCATCTCTACACTAAAAACGGTTCTCCTGAAATCCAAAAAAGAAAACGAAACGGTGTTGCGACGCGAATCACAAATCACGGCGCAACGTGGCGCTTTGGAGAAACGACTGGTTATATCAAACAACGAAACACGTGAGGCTATAGAGTCGTCAAACAAGCTCCAGGCCGATTTTGAGGTTTTACGAGCACAGATGCGAGATGCAATCAAGACAACCTGCGACGCGTCGACGAGCACGACGGATTCCAAAAAGCAATTCCAAAAAGACCAACTCGAAAAGGAAAAGCAAAAGTACGCTCAAGGATTTTCAGTTGGGCGTAAAGAAGGATACAACGCGTGTCAAAGTGAACAACACGCGAAGCAGATTCTGGACGACTCTGCGACACAAGCGGCCTCCACACGCACTTCACGTGCAGAAAACAAACTCGTGCTCTGTATGACTAAAATGGAGCAATGCCAAGTAAAAGTAAAAGAGGCGGAACAAAGATCGCGGGCGGTGAAAAAACAAAGCGACGAGAAAGAGAAAAAACGAACAGAAGAAGTTGTCGAATTGAAGAGTAAGATAAGAAATGCAGAAACCAGGGAAATGGTGTTCCGAACGCGTTTGGAACAGCTCACGGTGCAAACAGTGAAACACAAAGTATCAAAAGAAGTAAAAAAAGCCGTTACGAAAAACGTTACGAAGCGTGTGTCGCCGATGAAAAAACCAAACGCGAAAGTAAAAAAAGAAACCAAAACTGTCTACGCGAGAAAAAGTTTCTCCGAGGTTGTCAAAGAAACGCGCGACGCGCCGACCACGGACTCGTGGCTTCCCGAAATACAATCACCACCTAGATTACTGAGTGTATGAGGAGTTTTTTGTATGGGTAGTTAGCCTCTTCGTAGTTAGTCTATCTATTAAAATTGAATCGTAGCTTCTTCCTCGTCGCTTTCGCTTATGTCGTGCGTCCACTCCACGACTTTAGGTTTCTGCGCAGTTCTTCCCCCAATCCCTCGTCTTGGCGGGAACGTGTCTTCCGACGTGCTTCCGCCCATAGTCGCCTTGAACAACGCGGCGCCGATTGAGACTCTTCTTGCTGATGTCTTTTTGGACCCGCCAGCCGGCCTCGGAGGGAACGTGTCGTTGGGTGACCCGGGTTGATTGCCTTGTCCTTGTCGGGGCGGGAACGTGTCCGTAGCTTTGGCATTGGACATTCCAGGTCCGTCCGCTCTCCTGAACAAGCCTGCTACGCTCGCCCTGGGACTCGTGACGTTCGCTCTGCGTGCGCTTTGCGTTGACGACGCGCCTGGTTGGAACGCCCGGTCCGCCATGATAGACCCCGCCATAGACGCCGCTTCAGCGGACACCGCTTTTGACCGCGCGTCCAGACTCGTCCGTCTCGGCGCGAATATGTCCCGCTTAATATTCCTCGCCAAGATGTGCGCCGTGGTTTTGTCAAGGGACGACTGGTACACGTCGGACCCTTCACTCGTGCGTCCGTAGGGGTCTTCAAAGGGAACGCCTTCCGCTAGCGACCGAAGATCGCCTCCGCTGCCATGCCGTGAGCTAAAGTCGGTCGAGTCCCCGGTGTCATTCATGAAGTCGTCGTCGTCCTTTCTTTGATCAGAACCAGTCGTGTCACGTTTACTCGGTTTGTTGCCGTCTCTAGCTTCTGAGAGAAATCGACTGAATTCTCTCTGCGCCTGATCCTCCCCCCCCTCGGATTCCCTGATCCTTTGGTTTGCGAGGTTTAATGAACCCACGTTGACGGAGATTCGCCTGCGTTCTGCCTTGTCAACAGAACCTCCAAGCAACTCCTGCCTCAAATCCGCCGCCCGGCTCAACTCCAGCGGGTTTTTGCCGAACTTTCCCCACCCCGAGCCCTCTAATCCAGGAAGATAAGAAGTGACTTTCGGCGGCGAAGAAATGCCGGGCACGTTTTGCGCGCCGAACGATCCGCTGCCTGTTCCGTGGTCCAGACGGTTCACATTCCCAGATCCATACCCTCCAGAATCGTTGCTTCTCATTAAAGGCACCCTTAGAATCGCCGCCTTTTCGTTCACAACCATAGGAGAACCAACAGTAGCACTGATCTCGGGGAAAGAAACGTTTCGCCTGCCGTCCAGGGACCCGACTCGTTTTGTCTTTTTTTCTGGCGAGATAACAGAGCCGCCGTCACTGGACATACCCATTCGCAACGCTAACTTATTGAAAGAAGCGAACCGCTCGGGGTCAGATTGCGCAAACGTTAATGAATCCGCGTTCGTCGGCACCAACACGCACGGCCCGACAAGAGTCCCCTCGGTTTCGTCGTACACTTCGCCGCTGAGTAAAACGACGAGTTCCTTCGGGGGGTGATTTTTTGGATCACTTCTACTCGGAAACGGCCCTACTCGCGCGCCAACGTGTTTCACGGATATCTTGCTCTTCGTCGCCGCTTGGCGAATCGTGCGGTGCGACACTTCGGCTAGCTGCAAATCATCACGCAACGCCGTTGCCGCTAACAAACCAAACGCAGCCCTCCACAGCGCATCCGCGGTGCCGTTGGAGTTTGTGGTTTGCAATTTTTCAGAAGGTACTTCCTTCTTGGACGAGTCTAAAGATACTCTGCGTCGTCCTCCAATAGTTTCTGTGGATGCAATATTCCTCTTATCGTCAAGAATCATCTTGACTAAATCAGGCGGCAGCACGAACGCAGTGACTGTGGACACGGCGCGCATTTTGTACCGAGCCGCGCCTGGGGTTAATAAGTCGGCCGCGCCAATGGCCCAGCCGTACGAGGTCGACGATGCGCCGACGCGAAGCGGCGCTGTTGATCCACCGCCTCCACCTTCCCCAATAGGTTTACTCCACTCAACATCAACCACGCCTCGTGCTAACAGTAACAGACCACCGTTGGGGGCTAGACTAGTAGCATCCACCACGTCACCAGGAAACCGTCGGACCAACATCGACGGCGCGTCCCGCGTCAGCCGATCCACCAGCCCCAAATCCCTAACTCTCGCCGAGTGCGTCGGATCCAGCAGCGGCGACATGCGCATCAAGTCTCTTGGATCCCGAGTCACGGGCTCGGGGGGGTCCAAACGTAGACGTCGTTGCGCTCGGGATACCCCCGCAAGTAGCTCAGCAGCTTCAGCTTCTGTCAACAGCCCGCTCTGAACATACCCCCGGGCACTCCGCTCAGCAGTGGCCAAAAGTCTCCTCGCTGTTTCTTCGCTCTTCACCGCCGCCGCCAACTCGGGTTCATTCGTCCGCGCCGCTCGGAGGTAGTTCTTCGCCGCGTCCGCGTCTTTTGTCGCTTCCAGTCGGACGCGCTGTGCCGCGACTCGAGCCGGATCCCGGCCGTCATCAACCCCCTCGTCCGAGTCGTACAGTAACGAAACGTCGTTGATGTCCGCGGACTTTACGTCTTTCGAGGTTTTTTCTTTGTCAGCGTCTTTTTCCTTGCCGTGATTACTGTCATCCACACCCATCCCCTCACCGTCCAGGTGTCCGAAAATCGCGTGGTTGGCTTCTCTGCGTGCGTCGTGGAACAACGCGGCTGCTACTAAGGCCCTCCTCCTTGACCCACCCGCACCGACCGCCCCACTGTGCAAAACCCACTGGCGCGTCCACTTGACGCTTTCTCTCAACGGACCGGGCAACGCTCTGTAAAGACGCTTCCAAAGACTCGATCCCTTTTGCGCCTTACCCAGCACCCGCGTTTTTAAAGCCTCCCAGTCACACAGCGGCTCATCCAGCTCATCAAGCGCGATATCAGCGCACTCCACTAACGTTTCAACTACCTCTTTCGTGGCTCTGCCTTCTTCTAGGCTTTCCCAGTATAAGACTTTTAAGTGCGCCAAGAATCTTCCCCTGACATCTCTACTCCAAACCGCGACCTGCTCTTCAAAGTCCCTTTTCACCGCGACGGCGACGGCGGCGGCTAAATCGGGCGCGGCACCGCCAACCTCACCGAGTGCGTTTTTAGTACTCTGACCGCCTGTCAATGCACTAGGAATCTCTTGAACCGATGCTAAGCCGTTCGCGGAAACGTTCGCTGAACCGTTCCCTAAACCGTTGCTTTGGTTCGCAGAATGTTTAAGTTTCTCTGCTGCCTCCGCGAACGCCGCGATGTTCGCCATCGAGCTCGCGGGGGTTAAAACCCCTCCAGATCCTAGGGTTATTTCCAAATCACTGCCGCGCCGGCGGTGTCGGGAAAAGGTCAAGCCTTGTCCACCCGTGTCGTTCAAATCAGCAAGTACGTCAACCGTGGGGTCAGACGTATTGACCGACATGCTGTCGTCAGTGTCGGGAGGCTTCAGTGCGTTGACATCCTCAGAGGTCGCGTGTGAGGTACCACGCGGCGTCTCTCCGTCTGAATTCCCACCACATCTCCTGCAACACACCCCGCGCAAGCAGTCCGTGCACGCGGTGATGCACGGCATACAGCTCCTGCTTATGTGCGTGTTCAGCCGCGCCACCGACAACCGGCCAGCCTTTTCATCCTCGCCAACCTCTTCCACTTCGTCCAGGAACGGCACCTGAGAATTTGGAAATAGAAGTCAGTCTTTTGTATGGGCAAACAGTTAGGGGATAAAAAAGACAAACAAAACTTACCAGCTCAGACACGGCTCTGAAATCCGCCGTGCCCATCACGTCGTCGTGCGTCGTGAGGTGCTCGTGGTACACAGCCATGCACTGCCGTCGGATGTGTCTACGTGCTTTGTCTACCGCGACCTGTACACTCACGTCAGGTCGGGTTAAGCCGAGTTTTTGTAACAGCGCGCCGGTGGTGGTGCCGTTGACGGCTAGGGTCAGGACGACAACAACGCCGGTACACAACAAGCTAATGGGTCCAACCTTCTCGTCGCTGTACTCTGCGTCGCCTTCGTTGACGGCGAGGGCTAGTGCGAGGCCTACCGCACCTCTCAAGCCTCCCCACCAGCACACCGTAGCGTCTGCTAACGTGAGTCCGTACCCGCGTCTCGTGAGAATGGGGTACAAAATGCCAATCACCACCGCTCTGGCGAAAAGAACCTCGAAGTACACCAACAGTCCGTACCCCAAATCGCTCGCATGCAGCGTCCCTGCTAACGTACTTTCATTCGTAGTTTTAGCAATGATAACCCCGGTTAAAATAAACAGCACTGTGTTCGCCACGAAGGTTAGCATTTCCCAAAAGTGGTGCAGCGAGTGTTCTGTGAGGGTTTGGAAACAAGGAAGTCAGTTTTTGTATGAAGGGCAGTCTAGTGCGATTCAGGGCAGTCTAGTATATCGGGATGATGAGAAACCCTTACAGGATCGCACTAAAAATCTCCGAAGCGGTACACGAACTACGCGTTAAAAGGCGAGCAGGATTTTCAGGGATAAAAATGTACCTGTTTCGCCGGTGAAGAACCCTCGGCCGAACGCGCCGATCGCGACGCCGAGAACGACGACCGCAAGTACCCCACTGCTTTCCGCTTCAAACTCCGCCACTAGGAAACACAGGTAACACGCGAACAGCGTGACTGATATTTGCACGATGTGGTCGCCAGCCACGGCGCCTAGGCCGAGCCAGGTGTGGCACCCTATCGCAACCCCCACGCCGACGAGCACCGACCCCGCCGGCACCCACAGAAAAAACAAAACAACTTCGCTCGCGGTTTTCGTTGCGCCTTTGGCGATTTCATTTAGCAGGGAGAAGACCACGATTGCGGTGCCGTCGTTGACCAAAGATTCACCTTCAATAATATGGCCAAGTCGTTTGCTCGCGCCTACTTCTTTCAGTAAAGCAACCACCGCAACTGGATCAGTGGCGCTTAAAATAGAGCCCAACATCAGTGAACTGCCCCAGCCCCAATTGTATGGGAGAGTTACTTTTAATAACCCCCCCATTATCCCTGTTCCCATTAACACGCCTGGACCTGCTAGCCACAACACCTGTGTAGCGCATCTACGGAATGTGTGCCACTCCAGCGAGAACGCTGACTCGAACACCAACGCCGGTAAGAACACAGCTAACATAGTGTGCGGACCTATGCTTACCCAGATGTCAAGCGATGTGCCTAAAGCGCCCAGGTCGACGTAGGAGTGCAAGAAGCCCAGGAGTAGCCCTAGGAACAGCAATGCTACGGTGTAGGGTAACCTAGTATTCCGGGTTGCCCCCCGCGCCAGCGCCCCCAACACCAAACTCAGAAACAGAAAGTACAACGCGTAGTACCCGATGTCTTTGGTGTGCCCGGAACCGTGAACAACCTCATCTTCGGCGGCCGCCGTCGCACCCGCGGTGGCCATGGCGCCGAGTCACGTACCCACTTACTTACGCCCCCTCGCGACACAAATACCCGGCGCCTTCGCAGCGCACCACGCGCTCGCGACAATCCGGTCAGTCAGGACGTGCGGTCAAGACTGTCGTGCCCCCGCCGAGCAACGACTTTGCCCTCGAAAGCTGACGCGTCCGATAAAAATTGCTTTTCGTGGATCCCAACGCTTTCGAAGGTGACAAAAACGCGTGCCGAAAGTGCCCATCCGAAGTCATGGCAACGGCCCTTGCGCGCTTTTTGCTGCAGGTGAAAAGGGCGCCGACTAACAATCACCATCAGATTGACGCGTGAAGGCCCCCGATCAGTCTGTTTTTGGAGTTCGGGCGGTGCCTTTTAGAATGGCGTGTGCATCACCCTCCCGCCGCACGTTGGCTCATTTTTTCCGTGGCAGGATCCAGGGCGTACGCATCGGGGTAGGCAGCGTCGGGGTGGACCAAAAGCGCTTCTCGTGTTTCAGATTGACAAATGTGAAACCCTTCAGGACGTACACCTCCACTACACAACATCCCCCCCGTTTGTTCTGCGTCGTGGGATCCGGCCCCGCCGGGATGTATGCAACTGACCGGCTCCTCACCCACTACGGCGAGCACACAAGAGTGGACATCCTTGACAAATCACCGGTTCCATTCGGTTTGGTTCGATTCGGTGTAGCTCCTGATCACGCGAACACTAAATCGGTGACGAACCGCTTTGACGGTATTCTAAACGATCCACGTGTTTCATTTCTCGGGAATGTTACATTCGGCCGAGACGTAACCCTAGACGAGCTCACCCCAAGATACCACGCCACCGTTCTCGCGTACGGCGCGGATGGAGATACCAAGTTGGGTATCCCGAACGAAGATGAATTAAATGGCATTTACTCCGCCAGGCGGTTCGTCGGGTGGTTCAACGGCGATCCAAATCACGCCACGCAACTTTCGAAAAGCATAGATAACAGCCTGACTAACCGCTGTGTTGAAGAATCTAAAAACAACCACTCAACGGCCGTTATCTTCGGGTTAGGGAACGTCGCGTTGGATTGCGCAAGGATATTGTTACGAGATGTTGACGAGTTGTCGAGTACCGACATCACATCGCAAGCTCTACAAACATTAAAAAACTCAAACATAAAAAAAGTGCTTCTCGTGGGACGAAGGGGCGTCGGGCAGAGCGCTTTTTCACCAAAGGAACTTCGGGAGCTTTTGAATTTAGAGGGTGTGAAGGTCACTGTGATGGATGATACGCTTGAGTTAGAAGATGAGGAAGACCTAAAAAACTCGAGACCCAGGCGACGCGCGTGGGAGGCGATTCAAAAAGCGAAAGATATTCGTGAAAATTCCGAAAGTAATAAAAATAAAAAGGAACTCTCTGTTCGGTTCCTCCGGTCGCCCGTGGAGTTTCTTTGTGACGAAAACGACCCGGGAAGCGTCGGGTCAGTGACCCTTGAGGTGAACACGTTGACTGGCGAATCTGGGTCTAGAAAAGCTCAAGGAAGTGGAGTCACCGAAACTATCGACGACGTCACGATCGCGTTGAGATCGGTCGGGTACAAGAGCGTTTCGCTCGATACGGAAAAGAACCACACCGGGTACACGCAAAGTGTACCGTTCGACCACGACAAGGGTGTCGTCCCAAACTCCTTCGGAAGGGTGTTACAGAAAACCAACGCCGCGATGGGCGGTCAACAATGGCAAGTCCCCGGTGTGTACGTCGTCGGTTGGTTAAAAAGAGGTCCGAAGGGAATAATTGGAGACAACTTGGTGTGCGCCGAGGAGACGGTTGGGAGTTTGATTTTTGACGACGCGAAGGGAAAGTTACGGAAGCCGGACTACAGGTTCAAGGATAAGGGAGTGGGGCCGTTAGTGGTGAAGAAGGGAATAGAGGTTGTGGACATTGAAGGGTGGCGTAGAATTGATGTTTTTGAAAAGGAACGCGGGGCGTCCGTGGGTAAACCTCGAGAGAAAATAACCGAGGTAGACGAGATGCTCAAAGTAGCGAGAGGATGAGGTTGAGTAATTTATTTCCGAGAGAGAGTAGGTATAGAATCTCTCCTCACTCCGTAACTATCACTCTTTCTTCCTAACTCCCCGTCTCCCACCGCCCCGTCCGCCTCTTCCTCCTCGTCCACCCCGTCCTCTTCCTCCAGACTGTTTACGACCGGAGTCATCATTCGCACCGCTTTTCCGTGCCGTCGCGTAGGCGATTTTCATAGGCCGGCCTAACAAGTCGGTTCCGTTAAGACTCACCGCTTGTTCCAGATCAGAATCCCCTTTGAATTCTATATGAGCAAAACCCCTGAAGTTCCCGCTTTCCTTGTCCTTGCCCATCCTCACTTCAACGATTTCGCACCCATCGAAAGTTTGTCGCAACACTTCTTCGGTGACGTCCCAATTCAAGTTACAAATGAATGCAATTTTTTGGCCTTCCACTTTTTGGATTGCGGGTAACTGAGGCTTATTGCTTTTATTATCGGTACCCTCACCTTCACCTTCTTCTTTCCTTTTCGGCGCATACTTCTTCACCACCAAAAACGTCCCGTCCCACTCCTCGCCGTTCCAGGCGAGGGCTTTCTTCGCGGCTTCTCTTGTCACAAACGTCAACACCGCTATCCCACGAAACCGCCCGCTATCGGGAAAAGTGAAGCACTCGATGTTTTCAACGGGCATGTCGTCGTCGTCAAACGCCGCACGTATTTCATCCTCAGTTTTGTAAAAAGGAACCCCGCCGAGGTAAATTTGGCGTTTGCGGAGCTGAGCGGCACCGGCTTTGGCGTCGGAATCTGGGTTGTTATCAGTGTCATTGTCCACGTCGTCATCGTCGTCATCGTCATCATTTTGTTTTTCTTCATTTTCGATTTCTTTTTCATCATCTTCAGAATCATCCTCGTCCGGGTTGAACCGTGCCGCCGCGCCGAAATCAATAGGTTCTGATTCCTCCATCGCAGTAGTAGTAGTAGCAGTAGCCGTTTCAGCAGCCGTTTCTTTTCTTTCCGCATCCTTCTCAGTCTCGGTTTCTTTTCCTTTCTTTGCGTTCGCCTTCTCCTTCTCTTCGTCTTCCCTTTTTCGTTTTTCCTTTCGCTCGGCTCGGATTTCCTTGCCCGATTTTGCTAAAGTGGTCGCGTCGTGGTCCACGCCTCGGTCCGCCCGTGAAGCGCAACAAGGTTCGCACGCGGACTTCCCTTTGCGCAGCTGCGGGGGGGAGAAATTGGATAACGGGAGTGTCTGGAGGAGGGGTGGGGAGGGAGAGGTGAGCGGATTGGAGATGAAAAAACAATCACACGCGGCGGCGGCCGCGGCAAAAAGTTGTTTGGTATCAATGACGTACCTTGTGACAGATCTTGCACTGTCTCGTGCCTCCTGCGCTCAACACGGTCTTGCCCTTGGCCTTGCGCGCCTCCTTCGCCGCTTTCTTACGTGCAGCTCGGTCCTGTCAGGTCAGGGGGGGAGGGGATGAGAGGGGTTAGACGGTTATGGTTGGGTTGGTAAAGGGTGCCGATACTTCGACTCGGCTTGGCACGCCATCGCCCTCCATGACATCACCCTACGCACCTCCGCGGTTTCTTTCGGCTCTTCAGGCTTTGCATCATCGTCCTCCTTCTTGTCAGTCTTCCCCTTGCGGAGGTCTGACCTGGGGGCCTTGCCCTTCGCCGACGACTTCGCCACGGGAGGTGCCATTGGAAGTGGAGCAAAAATGTGCCAGGGGGCGAGTTGACGACGTTCTACAATCGACAATTTAAGCCCGATTACTCATCAACGTCCCCACTTCCCCACGCGCACCGCACGTCTAAGTCTTTTGAATCACCAATGGGCATCTGCACCTCTGGTCCCTCGCAACCCCGATACACCCCCCCCCCAAGGGCAGTCGCCGCGGGAAGAGTCGTCCCAAGACCCGGCGCGTATTCGCAATACTACGCTCAGGCGGAGGCAGCGTTCCGGGCGGGCGATATGAATGGCGACGGGGTTTTGGATGCACAAGAGCTTTACGGTGTTTTAGTGCGTCTTGGTTTCTTTCATGGCGTACCGTTGAAGGACTGCAGCGCGATGATGGAGGAACAGATGCAACGCGCTGACAACAACGTGGCCGATCGACGAATCACATTTGACGAATTTGTGCCGTACTTTGAATACTTGATGCACGAACTGCAGCGACGCGGAATACACATACAACCTCCCGCGCAACCCACGCAGTTCTACGGCCAGCCCCAGTACGGAGTCGTGGTGCAGAACCAGTATCAAGGCACGCCGCAGTACGGCGCGCCTTCGAACGCAGCACGAGGCGGTAACTATTACGGACAACAGCCGCGAGCGTATGGAAATACGGGTAATAATGCGAAATACGGAGCGCAACTGACTGCGCACGGCGGCGGCGGAGGCAGACAGACCGGAGGACGCGGTGGTGGTGGCGTCGGCGCCGGGGGTATTGCTGCCGCGGTCGTGGGCGGCGCCGTGGTTGGGTCCGTTCTAATGGATGGAGGCGCTGGGATTGGCAACGCGGCGGCGGGGGCGGGCGGCGCGATGGCGTCGGGTGCGGGCGCCATCGGAGGCTTTGCCGGCAACGCCGCCAGCGCTATTGGTTCCGGCTCGGGTGCCGTGGCGGACTGGGCCCCAGGCGCGATGAACACCGCTGGAGGGGCTGTTGGTGGCTTCGCCGGTGACGCGGGTAACGCGATCGGGTCCGCGGGAGGCGCGGTGGCGGACTGGGCGCCTGGGGCGATGAACACGGTAGGGGGCTTCGCCGGTGACGCGGGTAACGCTATCGGCTCCGGCGCCGGAGCGGTAGCAGACTGGGCCCCGGGTGCGATGAGTTCTGTTGGTGGGTTCGCGGGTGACGCTGGAGGGGCTATTGGGGGCTTCGCAGGCCAAGCGGGTGGCGCCATTGGGGGCTTCGCGGGAGAAGCGGGATCAGCGATGGGCGGATTCGCGGGTGACATGGGCGGGTTCGCGTCCGGCGCTGGTGACTTCGCGGGCGACGCCATTTCTGCGATTGGGGATTTCTTTGGGTAAGGAGCTTGGGGTGAGATGAGATGTGTGAGCTTTATGAGCGTGTATACTATTGATATGACGACTACAACCAACTTGAGGCAACCTATAGCTTGACGTTCCTCTCGAAACACTTTTTTTCAACTAAATTCCTGAAACGCACGTTTTCTTGGCCCCCGATGTTAGTTATCCAATCCGAATCTCTTCGCTCTCCCTCATTCCTGGGCACACCCTGGGCGTGACTGCTCGATGTTTCTCTCGGCGAGTGTGCCACGTGTATCGGCGTGTGGCGTGTTCGTGGGCCACAGGGGTCGGCGCGACCGATCCGCAAATCGTGCCACTCGAAGACCGTTGAATCGCCCCACCCATCATTCGGGGTTCCGTGGAAAAGCGCGCAATACATTTATCCGGGGCACAAGACTCACTTCAAACGCCTCCAACGACAACACCAGCGACGTACCGTACCAGCTCCCCCCCCCCCGGGCCGGGGCGGGGATATCCCTGATATTCCACTCGCCACGAAATCAAGCGAAGTGAGAGGTAATCAGAGGAACCCTCCCAATGAGATTCGCAGAGGCCACAACACCCGGTACACCACGTTGGCGGAGCGTTTGGCGAACAACGACAATCTGCGCGCCAACTTCACAATCGGCCTGAAGTGGTGGACCCCCCTGTCCCCGTTGAACGGCTTCGAGGGCGTAGCAGAAGCCTGCAGTCGCTTATGGGAAAACACAGTTTTGCTATCCGCATTAATCACGTCATTCAGCATGTTCGCCGTAACCTTTCCAATCAAGGAAATAATCGATGCTCCCGGTTCCATCCCGCAAATTTACGCCGCCTCGTGGACGTTAGCGTTTTGCTTCTGCGCCACCGCGGGCTTCGGCGCCACCATCTTGCTAAACAAAATATGCAAATGCGCCCCACAGAACTACTCCCTGTGGTTTGCCAAGTTCGGGGGGTTCGTGGAGTTACCTCAGTTGTTTTTGTACTTTGGGGGGTGGTGTGCGTTCGCTGGTTGTTTAGTGGTGTTGACGCCGATTTATAAAAGTAACGCGCTCACCGTGATAATGGTTGTTGTGTTTTCTTTGTGTGGCTCCCTCGTCACCGCGATGTACTCTCAAACCACGGACTTTGAGAAAGCGTGTGCGAAACAGGGCGAGCGGTTGTCGGAAACCAGAGGCGCTGAACAGAAGCTAAACGAAGCCTTTGAAAATGAAAGGGGGAAGGGGAGGTGGTAGTGTTGATGTGTTGAGGACTTGTTAGCGCGTGTAGCTTGTGTTGAGGACTTGTGTTGAGGACTTGTCTTTACAACGTGTTGATGTGTTGTCTTCAAGGATTGTCAAAAATATGTTTCATTTCACGATCCCACCTTCGCTGGGATGCTGCTTTGATGTGCTCCTCACATGCTCGACTCCTCACACGCTCGAGTCCAATTACTCCTTGGCGTCACTCATGGCCTGCGCCGTGGCGGCCGCGATTTCCTGGTCCGTGCCGTTGGGCAGGTAGTAGTACTTGCCCATGGCTTTCTGCGCCAGCTTTTCCGCCATCCCGGACGAGACGAACTTGTTCTCGGTGTCGATCACCAGGAGGGACATCCCGGACTTGTACAAAACAGCAGCCATCTCGTTTACCTCCTCCACCAACTCGTCGTTCGAGGGTTTAATCGCGTCTTCGCCGATGTAGTCGGGCTCGCCTGTTGATTTTTTGATTGAGATATTCGCGCGGCCGTCAGTCAGGCACACCACCATCACGCGGCCGACGTCCCCGGACGCGAGCTGGTTGATCCCGACGCGCGCGGCGAGAGACAGTCCGTGCGCTAACGGCGAGCCTCCACCGCAAGGCATCGTATCGAGTCGGTTCCTGGCCATGGCGATCGACCTACTCGGGGGAAGAAGCACCTCTGCTTCGTCTCCTCTGAACGGGATGATGGACACCATGTCGCGCGACTGGTACGCGTTTTCGAGGAGGGACAGCGCCGCGCCTTTCGCCGCGTTCATGCGGTTCAGCGCCATGGACCCGGACGCGTCGACTAGGAAGATAATCAGCGCACCACTCTTCCTCGCCAACTTCTTCGCGCGCATGTCGCTCTTCTCCACGTACACCTTTTTCGGCACCTCACCATTGGCGATGGCTCTGTCGCGTCTCGCCTTTTGGTAAGGAGCAGCGGTTCTCAAAGTAGCGTCAACCGCTAACCGCATCACGTTACCCTTGGGCATAACAGGCTTGATGTACCGTCCTCGGTCGTTTGAGAAGATGATGTTCTTGGAACGGCCGGACCTGCCGCCGCGTCGGTTCACAGATTGCGCAAACTGCATCACGTCTTTGTCTTGCAACCCGCCCTCCGCGTCAAACATAAACTCTTCCGGTAAATCGGGAACTTCGTCATCCTCCTCCTCTTCCTGTTCCTCTTCGTTCTCGTCCTGGTCCTCCTCCTGGTCGTCCTCCATGTTGTCCTCCGGGGGAGG
>MDSY01119825.1_pt1 | contig 20097 bp, 26 predicted proteins | sample 811131 | NCBI WGS metagenome assembly MDSY01 (sample SAMN05326643, study PRJNA326480) | marine metagenome | isolation source: seawater | place: Atlantic Ocean: South West | collected 2010
ACCCCCCCCTGCCCCCGCCCTTGCGCCTGCAGATGTCCGACACCGTCTCGCCCTCCGCCGCGATCGTCGATCAGCCGGTCGACCAGCCGCCCAAGAAGCGCGAGCTGCGCTACGGCAAGAACCGGTTCTACTACGACAAGACGCTCGAGGTCTTTGCGCACAAGAAGCCGATCGAGTACGCCTCGGGCGAGCAGGCGGGCGAGTTCCTCAACTCGCACTCCTACCCGCAGAAGTGGAAGCCGCGCATCGAGCTGCTCGACGACGACGGCAACCCCACCGGCCGCATCGACGGCGACTACCTCACCATCCTCCGCTACAAGGACGACCTCTACCCCTACGTCGGCTTCACGAGCAAGACCGAGGAGTCGGACGACGCGGACATCCTGCAGATCGTCCCCAAGGAGGTCTACGACGGCATGGAGGAGGACCTGAAGAAGATGACGGAGGAGGACAAGGCGCGCTGGCCGCACCTTGTCGGCTACAAGGCGCACAAGAAGTCGCAGATCAACCCGATCGAGAACAACTGGGTTATCGCCAACATCCTCCGCAGCGTCTACTCGCGCAAGGGCCGCGGCAAGGACGCGGCCCCGCCGGCCAAGAAGCAGAAGGGCGCTAACGACGAGACGGCCGTCGTCCCTGTCAGCGCCGACGCGATGGCCGCGCAGGTCGTCAACCCGCAGGCCAACCGCGGCTTCGCGATCTACACCGAGGATGCCAACGTGGCCAAGCTCCCGGCCAACTTCATGAAGGAGATGCAGGAGAAGGCCGAGGAGCTGGCCGTCGCCAAGTACCGCATCCAGGAGATGCAGAAGATCATCGAGGGCAAGGACGACGTGATCGAGAAGCGCGAGGCCAAGATCATCGAGCTGCGCGGCAAGATCCGCGACCTCGAGGCCGAGCCGCCGCGGCCGGCCCCCAAGGCCGCCGCCGCCAAGTCGGGGGGCAAGAAGTAGTCACTCTGCCCCGCCTTCCCCTCACTGCCCTCCCCGCCCTCCGCTCCCCAGCTCGCACAAGCAACCCCGTAGAACCGCTATCCAGTGCGTAAGGTGTCCCGTGTGCGTGGTACTTTTCTAAATTCACATGGGCAAGAAATCAAGACGCGAACGGCCGGGCGCCTCCGCTTCTCAGATGGAGGCGCAGGAGCGCAGCAGGCTGCGCGCTCTCGAACAGAGCGCGCAGGTGCGCGCTCTCCGGAGAAATGACCACTGCGAGAAGCAGCTCGACTCCTTCGCACTGGAGGCTCCGCGGGCCACTCTGGTGGACCGCGCGCGCGAGCTCGAGCGCGAGGAGCGCCTGCTCCTGACCACTCGCAACATACTCGCGGAAGTCGTGAGAGTGGGGGCGCCGGTTTGCAGACAGGTGTCCGAGACCGACGACTCCTGCCTCGTCAGCACGGTGGGCATGCCGCTCATGGGCCACGCCGACCTGCTCTGTGGTTGGCCGAAGCGCATGGCGGCGCAGGCCGCCAAGCTGGTGGGCGACATCGTGGCCGGCGTCATTTCCGGGGGGCCGGGCCCGAGCCTGAACGTCGTCGTCGACAACGCAGAGCTGGCGCTCAGCTACAGAGCGGTCGTCGTGGAGGGCGAAACAGAGCCGCTGGTGCCCGGATTTGACATGCGGGTGCAGTGCAAGGAGCGATGGCCATTCGAGGGCCCCGCCGTCGTGATGCTGGAGCTGCTCTCGTTCTACAGCGAAGACTGCGTGCTGCCGGGCTGCGGAAACGCCGCGCCGATGCGGCTGCGCAACGTGGTCACCGGCGAGACCGAGCGCACGGACCTGGTCTACTTGCCGAGACCGTCCGCGTCCTACGCCGCGGTGGGCGCCACGTTCAGCGTCGCGCGGCTGCAGGACCCCGACGGCCCGCCTTCCGGCCCGCACGTCATCATACCGCCGAACGAGTTTGACGAGTACCCCATCGAGGGGAAGATGTGGGTCACTCCCGCCGAGGAGCGCTACCTGAGCGCCTGGGGGATTGAGGACTACTCGCTCATGGCGCTGCAAAACACGGACATCCTTGTATATTCCGAGCCGCCGCTATCTCCGGCGGCGCGTCCGCAGTGAGCTGCGAAAATGCCGCTCAGCGGCGCGATCGGCGCAGGCGGAATCGCCGGAGGGCTGCTGACCATCTTTGGAGGGGGGCTGCTGTCGCCGTCGGTCCCGCCCGTGACACAGCCTGTCGTGGACACCGGCGACGTTTTTTCCCCCTGGCCCGGCGACGAGAGCGGGGCGCTTGACGAGGCGGCGCCGCCGGTGTGCACCTGGGCCAACGGGTCCGTGACCTATGAGTCGAACATGTGCAGCGCCTTTGCGCTCTCCCGGCTCAGCTCCTCCGTCAGCGCGCGCGCCATTGACCGCGCGCTGCGCTGCGCCGCGGAAGCCGAGACCGACTGCGTGCTCTCCCCGGAGATCGGCGTGGCGCTCCCCGCCGCTTTCCTCTACGACGAGGATGCCGGCGTCCGCATGCTGGTCGCCCCGCGCATGCTGCCTCACGACTCGGAGTCGGCGAAGGTGCGCGTCTACGACCCTGCGGGCGGGCCGGGGCGGGTGCTGGAGCTAAACCAAAGTGTGTACGTGGAGTACCTCCCGGGCGGGTCGCGGGCACCGGTGTCCGAAGTATTGAATGGCTCTGACGCGTACTGTGTGCAGCTTCTGAGAAGCGCGTTTGTGGAGTCGTGCTGGGAGATGCTAGATTAAACCCCATGCGACCCTGGTTTGCATTCAGAGGTCGCGCAACTGGATCCCCATGAAGCAGTGGCGGTCCTCGTTGACTCGCGCCAGCGGCGACAAGACCAGGCCGCAGCCGTGGCAGGCGACCGGCATTCCGAGCTTGACGGTCACCCAGTGGTCTATGCACTCGCTGCTCGCGTCGGGGTGCTGGCGACGCCACTCCACCAGCTCGTCGCCCGTCACGATCGTGACGGGCTCCTCGCAGGCGAGGCAGGTCACGCGAATGTCGACGGGCATCGGGAAGGCGCTGGGGTCGTCAGAGTAGCCGCGGACCATCGCCTGCGTGACTTGCATGGTGATGCCCTGATCGGTGGTCATGCGCTCACACTGCCGCAGCGGGTGAATGGCGTCCAGCGCGTAGGCGCCGGGGAGCTCGAGCTTGGCCGGGACGCGCGGGTCGCTCGCGGAGACGTCGGCCGGCGGCTGCGGCAGCTCGAGGGCGTGCTTCATGTGGAAGAAGAAGCGCGCCACGCGGTTGATGCCCGACGGGTGCGCGGCGTCGCGCAACTTGAAGTACACGACAGCGGCCTCGGCGGCCGCCGCCCAGGCGAGGGCGCGCGCCCTCTTGTCCGGCTCGACGTCTGCCGCCGAGACGACGGTCGTGCAAGCCAAAAAGCGGTCCAGAATTTCGATCGGGCGCATGCCCTCCTCTGGCACATCGGACGGCGTGTCCATCGCGTCGTACATCGGGATCTCGACGGGCCGCGGCTCGCCCATCACGTTGTCGGGGTCGGCGACCTGGGTGGTGTAGTCGTACCAAAACCGGCGCAGCGTCGCGATGTGGGCTGCGCAGTCGCCCATCGCGCGCTCGGGGTCTGGGCTTCCCGGCGGCGAATTGGATAGACCGGCCATTTCTTAGAATTTAGAACTCCTGGCCGTGGGAAGCTAGCGCCGTTGGACACGTACATAACTCTTTTCTGTATCGTTCCTACAGGGGCCATGAGCGCGCCCTCCCTGGTCAACCTCTCCCTGGAAAACGTACATGTGCTGCGCTCCCACAAGCTAGCCGAGCTCAAGAACACGCTCATGATGACAGTACTCAACGAGTCGGACTGGTACACCGCGTACCGCGACAGCCTGGCCAGCTTCCGGGCGGGGCGCTCCGCGCAGCCCGCCTACCCAGTGGAGCGGGTCGAGGCAGTGGAGGCGCTCGTCGACACATTGATTCGCGCGTCCGTCGACCCAACCTACACCCGGTAGCCCTCAGCCCCAGTACACCCGGTTCGGCGAAACGAACGAGAAGTCCTCCAAGTTCTCCTTGTGTTCCACGCCGCACCAGTAGGCGATCGTCCACGCCGCGCGCTGCAGCGGCGCCTCGTCCACGTTCTGCATGTCCGCGATGGCGGCCTTCCGCGCTCCCTTCCGCTCGCCGTACGCGGCAGCACACATGAGGACAATCCGACGAAGCGTGTACACCATGTCGAGCGTGGCGACGCGGTCGCCGCTCCAAGCGGCGCTCATGGCCTGCGCCATCTCGGGGTAGTTCCTGACGATGGGCCCCACCGCCTCGAAGACAAAGTCGGCGCGCAGCCCCTTGACCTCCGCGTAGTCGCAGCCGGCGAGCGCCCAGCCGGCGACCACCAGCGCCATGGCGCAGCGCTGCTGGTGCAGCGAGGGCTCGCGGGAGCGGCCCCAGAGCTCCGCTTGGAGCGCGTCGTAGACGCTGCGGTAGTCGCAGACCAGGTACGTCGCGTGCTTCTCGTCGTCCCAGGCGTTGGCCGGCGCCCGCTCGCGCATCGCGAACACCCCGGTGACCTCGTTGAGCTCCGGGGCGGCTTCGTTGCGCCGCGCGCACTCGAGGAGCTCGATGGCAAAGCTGTCCGTATCGATGGTACACGTGATGTGCAGCTTCAGCGACTCAAAGGCGTCGACCGCGAGGACGCGGAGGCGGTTCTCGACCACGGCCAGCTTCATGTCTCCCTCGCCGACGGGCCGGTGCGCGAAGAGCGCCGCGACCTCGTCGTCCGTGCCCCACACGCCCCTGAGGCGCTCCTCGCCGAGGGGCCGGTCGGCGCCGCGAGAGTCGAGCCCGTCGAAAAGCAGCACGGACTGGAACCCGCTCTTGTCCCACGCGCCGATGGTGCGCTGCAGGTTGCGCACGACAGCGACCCCGACGGCGTCAAAAAAGCGGAGGCGCGCCGCGCGGCAGCCAACCACCGGGTGGCAGTCGTTCAGCGCCTCGAGCTGGGCGAGGCTGTAGTCGTCCGTGGTCGGGTGCGGCTCGAGGTCCTCCGAGCAGAGCGGCTCCCGCTTCTTGCGCCCCGCGTCGCGGCGCGCCTGCTCCTCGCGCTTGGCCTCCGTGAGGCACTCGGGCTCGTCGAAGACGACGACGACCAGCGCCGCGGCGCCCATCGCCTGCCGGATGGCGCTCGAGACGAGTGTCACGTACTCGGCGAAGGTGCCGCAGCCCTGCGGGATCTGCATCATCAGAACGTTGCCGTCGAGCGCAACGGACGTCTGGGAGCGCATGGTTTCGACCGGAGAGCCATCCGGGCCCTTGTGGGGGATGGAGCGGCGCGCCTCGGAGAGGCTGCGAAAGGACTTGAACGCGTGGGGGTACCGCAATTTCAGTTGCGCCTTCACTCCGTTGTCGCCGCTCTTAAACCCCATGGCGCTCTACTTGGCTCCCTACTGCCCCAGGGCTCGCGTTAGCGAGCCCTGGGTTGTGATTTGGAAGCGCTACACCTTAGGAAGGGCGGGAACAAGGAGTGTTCGGTGCATTTGCAAGTGCGATGCTTCCGTCATAGTCACAGCTTGCGTTTTTCCCGGGTATCGAGCACTGGTCACGCCGGATGAGCTGGAGCTATCGTGGGTTCTGCTTGCTTTTAACTACGGTGAGTACGAAGTGCAAGGGTACTAGCAGGCGCTAGAATGTGATCTGAAAGCGCTGCATATTTGAAAGTGCGCCCATGACTCTAGATACCAAGGAGCCCTGCGCCGCGCGCCGCGCGGCGCTAACCCTTCCGTTCGCGGTGATGCTCCTCGCGGCAAACCTGGCCACTGCCATGGTCACCGCCGCGCTGCTGCTACAGGCAAGCGTTGAGCTCGCTCGGCCGCACTTCCCCGACGAGGCCGCGGGAGCGCACGCCGCGGCGCTTCTAGAGGAGGCGCTCTCAGCAGAGAGGCTGTGGATCACGCACGTGGCGCTTGTCGTGTCCGTGTTCGGTCTGCTTGGGGCCTGCGCCTGCGCCGCGGCCGCCGAGTAGTCTCAGAGCAGGCTGGCCGCCCACACGACCGGCCCGCGCACCACCCCCGCGAGGGGCGTGTTGCGCAGCTGCTCTCCCAGCAACTCGGTTGCGTACGTGTTGATGGAGTGAAGATGGCAGTCGCCCCTCACGAAGAGGGTGGCGCCCGCGTCGGCCAGCGCGCCGACGCGGACTGGGAAGGTCAGGAGCCCGACGCCGGGGTCGCCATCGGCAACGAACCGGTGCACGGTTTCGAGGGTCGGCGCGACTAGCTTCGTCTGGGTGCCGCTCCAGACGTTCACCCAGTAGGCCTCGTTCGCGGCGGGGAGCAACGGCGCAGGCGCCTCGTTGAAGACGTCGTCGAACGAGAGCGTGCGCATTGTTTCGAGGCAGTCGAGTGCCCGACCGCGCTTGGCCGGGCGGGGCGGCGGGCTTGTGCGAAGGGACATGGCGGCCGGCGTGGCGTCGGCCACGGAGGGCGGGAGCCAGATGGCGGGGGGCTCGTGCGCCATTATCGATTCGGAAGGGGTTGGACGCCCGGGCAGTGGCAGTTCAGTATCACTTGCACCCATTACTACACCCATTACTACGCCCCAAACTCGCGCGCCCTCGCCGCGCGCCGCGCTCGCGCACGCCGCGCGTCTTCAGCACCCAAAAGCACCAGTCCTCGTAGCAACTCTGCGACAGACGGCGATAGGAAAGGCTTAGCTCACGCTTCTTGGACTCGTACACCGCGCAGACGTCGCGCGTCTCGCCCCACTCGCTGGTGATGCTGGACACGACGTTGTCGGCCGCGGCGTGCCCGCTGAAGATGGCATACCCGCAAACACGCCGGCTGCCACGCACGTGAAAGCGCAACGTGTAGATGCCCGGGGGATGGTCGTTGTGCGTGCGCGTAGTGCGCACGCGGAACGAGACCGTCCGCGCGGAGCCCTTCCGCCCGTCTCGCGCCCGCGGGCGGGATCGGCTGGCAGGGAGATCCATGGGAGATCGAGAGTCGGTATCGATTTAGAAGGGGAGCCTCCGGTCTCCCGCTATGCACGCCCCTTTCTGCACCCGCACCCGTTCCAAATCCACATGGCGGCACGGAGTCTAGATGCCGAATTAAAAAATGCCGACCACGTCTTAGTCACGAGCGCGGAAGTGATGCGGGTGTGCGCGGAGATCGAGCTGCCCGAGCACCCCGGGTCGTTCCAGAGCTCCTCGGAAAAAAAGCGCCGGGTGGTCGCACGGGCCTGCCTGGACGTGGCCACGGCCATCGTGGCGCCGGACGCCGTGGACGACGCGGGCCTGTTGCTGTGCGACGAAAACTTGGCGGAGATTGACAACGCGGTCCTTTTTACTGCGCCCCCAGACGCCCCCACCCGCACAACCAAGTACACCGTGCCGCCGCGTGTCTACCGCGTGGCGAGCAAGACGACTTCGCCGGAGCGCAGGCTCTGCGTGCCGAAGGCCTTCTGGAACTAGCTACTCCAGGAACAGGTCCTCCTCGCAGCACGCGTTGGCGTACACGCCGAAGCCAATGGTCAAAACCGGGCTGACCAGCGTCATGAGGAGCACGCGCCACGCGAGAAACTCGAGGTTCCACCCCACCCCTCACCGACGTTCACTCGCAGCGCGTCGGTGAACCCGGCCAGGAAGAGCGCGAAGGCGACAAACCCAAACACGCCCGTCCACAAGTAGCCAAAATGAGAGCGGTGTTCCCAGTCGTGCAGCATGCTACACATGATGATGACGATGCCAAACAAACTAAGTAGACTCGCCGCGATTTGCAGCGCCAGCGCCGCCAGCGCCTCCCCGCAGTCGGCGAACGGCTCACGCTGCACCAGAAGCCCGTGGCGCCGATAACGCCGTCTTTGCGTTCGCCGAGTAGAGATGAGCCGCCTCCCGTCGCTGGCGCGCCTGCGCCTCGGCGCAGACACAGCCGTGCCGGTGTTCGGGCTCCAGGGGGTCGTGAAGAACGGAGAGTTCCCGCTGTGTCCCTACTGCCGGGACCCGCTGTTTGAAGACCCCGAGAATAATTCCGCGGAGGCCCTCTCCTGCGGGCACCTGTTCCACCTGTCGTGCCTGCGCACGATCTACGACTCTGAAGGACAGGGCGGGTCGAACCGCCGCTGTCCCATCTGCTTCGAGCCCTTTTCCGCGGAAGACACGTGGCGCCTGAACCCGCCGCCCGCGCCGCCGCCCGAAGCGGCCGGCGAGGATGCGGAAATGGCGGACGAGGAGGAGAGCTTGGAGGCGGAGCTCGAGCGGGTGCTAACGGAGGCGGCGGAAGAGGAGGAGGGGGAGGAGCTCCAGCGGGCGCTAATGGAGGCGGCGGACGAGCAGGAGGACGCGGCCGAGGAGGACGGCGACGAATGGGCAGTCGTGCTGCTCAGCCAGGAAACCTACGACGGCCTCTCGGAACAGGCCCTCCGTTCTCTGAGACCCCGCGTCCGGGCCTTCCGGGACTTCCCGGACAGTCAGCTGCGGAGGGAGGTCCTTCGGCGCGTCGATGTGGCGCTCTTTGCGCGCATCCGAGAGCGGCTTTTGCGAGCGATGGTCCCCGAGAACCAGGGCGACGACGACGACGGGAGCGTAGAGTGGCTCGAGTAACGTGCGTTTTAAGTCATGCTCGTGCTACCCCCCCCCTACATGCCCCCCATGCGTCACTTTTTAGAGGTGCGCAGGCGCCGCCTCTTCTTCTTGGGCTCCGCGTCGAAGCCGAGGTCGGCCTCGTACATCTTCTTGAATCCCACGTCCGCGCCGTAGACGGGCTTGGCGCCGCACGCGAGGTGCGACAGCACCACGCGCGTCGGCAGCGTGCGGTGCGCGGTGGTCATCCAGCTGCGCCAGTGCGTGGGGCAGTAGTGGATCACGCGCAGCGGCGGTGGCAGCTGTCGGTTGGGCCCCGCCTCGTCCAGCGGTGCCTTGAGCGTCTTCCAGCGCGCGCCGGAGCGCATCGGGTCGATCTTCCCGCAGAACCGGCAGATCTTCCCCGTCTCCTCCGCCGCCGCCTGCTCCGGCGCCCCCAGCATCTTGGCGTCGCACCGCAGGCAGCAGATCTCCCCGCCGAAGCGGTTGTGCGGCTGCACGCGCACGAACGCCGCGCAGAAGCTGCACAGCGCCACCCACTCGCCCCAGAGCCGCACCGCGCGCCCCGGGAGCCACACCGCCAGCATCGGTGCCTCCCCGCAGGCCGTCGCGCGCACCCGCTGCTCCAGCGCGTTCTTCGCATCCCGCCGCGCGCGCGCCGCGCAGCTGGCGTCCGCCGCCGTCTCGCGGCCCGAGGCGCTCAGCGCCGCCCGGACCCCCGCCGCGTCCGGAACGAGGTCCTCGATGCGCCGCTCCGTCTGCTCCTCCTCCAGCTGCAGCGCGGTGCGCAGCGCCGCCGAGCTGCGCTTCGCGCAGCGCACGTGGCCCTCGCCCGCGCGGTCGCAGTCCAGGCAGAGCATGCTGCTGCTGGTGCCTAGTTCGTTGAAGCACTGGCTTGTCTTCCCGCTGTCCTGCACGTGCGCGTTGGCCAGCCGCCGGCACTCCACGCAGGCGTGCAGGTGCGTCGCGTGCGCGGGCAGCTCCGCGCACTCCGCGCGCGCGTCGATGTCCTCGAAGCGCACCCCCTCGAAGGAGCGCCCTGTGTGCAGCCGCCGGTGCAGCGCCACCACCTGCATCCCCGTGGTGCGCGCGCCCAGGTCCACCGTCAGCAGCTCCTCGGACACCCACGCGGCGCGCGCGAACACCAGCAGCCGCGCCATCGACTCCGCGCCGTCGAGCGACAGCGCGGAGAGGGAGTCCGCCGGGTTCTTCGTGCCCGCGTTGGAGGAGCTGCCCTTGACGCCGGGGATGCCCAGTAGCTGCGCGGCCTCCTGGATGGTGTAGATGCCCGCGGAGACGCAGTCCAGCGCGGCGCGCTGCGCGGCGAGCGCCTTTTCCGCGGGCAGCGCGGCCGCCAGCTGCGTGGCGGCGTTGAGAGAGTGCACGGCGCGGTGCTGCGCGGAGTCGAAGCGCGAGCAGCGCAGCTTCTGCGTCTGCGCGTGCGCCCAGAAGGGCAGGAAGTGCGCGCGGAAGGCGACGCCCCAGAGGTCGGCGGCGACGGCGACGAGGGGGACCTTGTTATGGACCTGTTGTGACAGGGAGGGAGGCGTCAGTGCGAGCAGGGGGTCCGGGGCGGGCACCTGGGCAGCAGGCGTAGCTTGCCGAAGCGGTTCCTTTCCTGAGAGCGCAACAGAAAGCACGTTAGCTGCAGTGGCGAATGAGTGGATTTGGGTATGTGGCAAGGAAACTCACCCCAGCCACGACGGGTCCCACGCCCCTCCGGGCGCGTTCTCCCGCGGCCGGAAGGCGTCCTTCACCGCGTCCTCGTAGCGCTCGCCGCTCAGCATCGCCACGCCGGCCGTCACGAAGTTGGCCATGGCGGCCTCCTGGCCGCGCTTCGGCAGCGCGGCCGGCGGCGCCATCAGCATGCCTACCGGGTGGTTGACGTGCTGCAGCGCCGCGTGCATCGCCGGCGCGGCCGCCATCGAGGAGGCCAGCAGCCGCCGCACCGCCTCCTTGGTGTAGGGAGCCGTCGCCACCAGCGCCGCGCGCGACTCGGCCATGCCCAGCGCCTGCTGGGCCACCTGCAGCACCTGCATGCGCGTGTGCCAGCTCGGCCGCAGCGCGGGGTGCAGGTGCGGGTGCATCCCCGTCAGGCAGACGACCACCGCGGCGACCACGGCCAGCAGCAGCGCGCGCGAGTCGCCGAGGGTGCTCTCCAGCAGCGAATCCCAGCCCCGCGAGCCCGGATTGGTCGACCGCATCATCACGTTGAGCAGCGGCTGCGCCCCCTTGGGGCACTGACGCGGGCAGGAGCGCCGCTGGAAGAGGTCCGAGTGGTCGAACTCGCTCGCGGCGTTCGGGACGCTGAAGATGGAGGGCGGCGGCGGCTCCTCCACTCCCGACTGGATGGCCGCCACGTACACGGCGTGCGCGGAGGTCCAGATGGCCACGAGGTGGCTGTCCGCGTACAGCCGCGTGGCCTGCTCTTCGTCGCTGGCCGGCCCGCAGGGCTCCACGGCCTCGAGCGCCGCGTGCGCGAGCGCCGCCTCCAGCGCCGCGCCCAGGGCCAGGCGCGCGCACGCCACCACCATGCGCCGCACTGCAACCGACTCGCCGGCGCCCCAGGCTGGGAGCTCGGAGTCCGCCGGCTCCGAGGACGCCGCGCGCGGGCAGGAAACGCGCGCGCGTATCTCGCCCAGCAACGCGCGCTCGGCCTCGCGCAGCCGGCCGATGATCTTCGCAAAGAGCTCCGGGTCGAAGTCGGCAGAGGCGACCGCTTCTTCGAAGCACGGCACCGCGATCCACAGCGGCAGCTCGGGCAGCTCCGCGCGCTCGGCCAGCAGCCGTACCCCGCGGAACAGCGCCTCGGGAACGCCGGCCTGCTCAAAGTCGCCGAAGAGTGGTCTGATCGCGCTCACGCTCGGGGGCGGCTGTTTGCCTCCTGCGCCGCGACCTTCGCCGCAGGAGGCCGTTGAAAATGCAGCCCGTCGGTCTTGTCGTCGGCGCCTATGCCGACCTGGACGATGCGGACGCCCTGCTCGTCCTTCACGTACTGGTAGTGGGTCGAGCAGAAGCGCACAACTGGGGGGCAGGGGCAGGTGAAGGGCAGGTGAAAGGCGGGTGGCTGAAGGGGGGGGGCGGTTGAAAGGGCGGGTGGTCAAAAAGGGCAGGTGGACGAAGGAGCCTGTTTCGCTACCGACGCTCCCGGTCACGTGACTCGAACCCCGAACCCCGAAACGATTTCGGGGTTCGCGTCGCCCAGGCCGCCCAGGGCGGCCTGTTTCGCTACCTGCGCTCTTGGTCACGTGACCGGGCGCGGGGAGGGGGGAGCGCGGGGGGAGGCGCGCCTGGGCGCCACAGCAGCTTGCCCAGCTGGCCCTCGCGCGCGGAGCGGCTGGCCACCCAGTCCTCGTCGACGAAGAGCAGCGCGGAGGGCTTGTAACCGTCGGCCGCGGAGACGACGCTGGCGTGCGTGGGGAGGGTCTTGGCCTGGGCGCGCAGCTCGGAGTCGGCCTGCGCGGTGATGCCGTTGGTGAAGGTCTGGACGCCCAGCGGGGACTCGTCGATGTTGAAGTTGGGGTCGGTGCGGGCCTGCGGGCAAGGAGAGGTCAGTGGTGGTCAGACGCTATCCGCGGCGAATCCAAGTAGCACGGTGTGTTGTGTCGGGGCATTGGGGGTAGGGGCAGGCGTTTACCAGGATGTACAAGTAGTTTTGGTAGTATCTGTGGAGGGAGGAGCAGTTGGCGTGAGGACAATGTAAGCAAAATTCCACATTGGGCAGCGCGGCGCACCGAGCGCACAGCAGGCACTTGCCGCGCGTGGCGGGCAGCCCCTTGCCCGCCTTGAAGCGCTCCAGCTGGTCGGGCAGCAGGAACTCTGTGCAGGTGAAGCACTTGTCGGTGTCGGCGCCGAAGCGCACGCGGCCGATGAAGTTGGCCAGGCAGCGGTCGCCGTTGATGCAGGGCCGCTCGCCGATGTTCTCGTTTGCCCGCCTGCGGTCAAGGTAGCAGCACACGAGAAGGTTAGTCGCGAACCTAGTTGGCTTGGGAGGGGGGGTCGCACCGCAAGAATTGGTCATCGTGCTTCTTGGAGACCACCGGACTGAAAGCGGGGGCGGGATCTTCAGCACGTAGGCAGGCGGGGCGGGCGGGGCGGGCGGGGGCGGGCGGCGCACAGGTCGCTCGACTGGATGGTGGCGCGGCGGAAGAGGTCGGACACGCTCTTGAGCACGCGCTGGGAGGTGGCCTCAAGCGACAGCATCTGTCAAGCACAGCGAGGGGTGAGGGGTGCCAGGTGGGGGGGGGTGGCCCGACGCATGCGCACCGGGTGCAGCTTCAGGAACTCGTTGAGCGCCTTTTCGTCGTTCGAGTAGGACTCGTCGACCCCGATCTGCGCGGTGTCGCTGAAGAGCTTGCTGCCCGGCCCGGCGGGCGGGCTCGGGGGGACCGGGGCGGCCTTGTCGTTGGTCGGCGGCGGCAGGGCGAGCGGCGGCGGCGCCGGCGCGGGGGCGGCGCCCGAGGGGGCCGGGGAGCCGTTGAGCAGCGGGGAGAGCGCGGGGGAGCCGCCGGGGGAGCCGCCGGGGGAGGGGGCCGGGGAGGGGCGCGTCTTCTTGGTGGGCCGCCGCGGCGGCGGCGCGCAGGGGCTGCCGGGGCTTTCGTAGTCGCTCATGGCGTCAGGACTCTACTATTTAAACAGAGCTTTCCAAATAGCGCTGATTACGCGCACTCCTGGAACCCTAGTACTTTGAGGGACTCCCGCTGCAGGCTGGCGCACAGCTCGCGGTCGAGCTTGAAGCTGGAGGGGGGCGCCGTGCCGAGGCCGGTCTGTCCGAGGAAGAAGATCGGCGGCCCGTTCCGCGGGAGGTAGGCGCGCGCCTGCACCAGGCCGTTTCCCTCGACGCCGCTAAAAACGAGCCCTTTCACATTTTGCTCGGTCCTGAAAAGCGCCAGCGTGGACGGGGACCAGGCGCCATCTGCGGCCTTTGCCTCCTCCACTGCCTGCCGCGGGTCCGCCTGCTCCGAGCGTGGTGCGACCACGACCGCAGAGCCTCCCCGGTCGAGGTCGTTGCCGACCTCGGCCGCGTAGAAGAGTCGATGGCCATCGCGCCCCCGGGCGCGGCCAATTCGGCGGCGGTACCGCCCGACGTCGCCCGAGGGCTCGACGGCGTCGCGCGCGAAGTAGTCGTGGCGGACCAGCGTGGCGACCAGCGGCGCCGGGACGGCGCGGCCCTTGGCGACGGCGCGCTTTACGAGGGACTTTTGGAGTCGGCGCTGCGCCCGGTCGGCGTGCCGCGACTCCCGCTCGATGCGCTTCAGAACACCCGTATCCCCCTTGACCATTTGCCTGCCCCGGCCCCTGCGACTCAGAGAGGGGTGCTTAGCGGCCTTTTTGACATTTTGTTAGGGAAGCTGATGGGGGCGCTCCGGCGCCCGCCGGAGGAGATCCGTCCCCCGGGCGGCGAGGCCTCGCCCTGCAGCGTGGTGCCGGAGAGAAGGCCGCGGCCGCTGTTGCTGGCGGCGCAGTGCTACCTGATCGCAAAGTACGTGGAGCTGCACAACCTAGGCGCGATCTCCGCGCGCCCCGTGGTGGACGAGGGGGCGGAGGTGTTTTGCGAAGGCATACAGGACCCGCTCGGCGTGTGCTTCACGGCGCTGCTGCTTCTCCGCCAGGCGGAGAACTACCTGGACTACGAGATGGACCCGCGGCGCTTTGAGAGCGACGGGGCGGGGCTCGACTACAGCTCGCGGAGAGCGGTGGCCGCGATTCTGATGCTCAGCCACAAGTTTCAGTCGCTCGCGCCGCACAGCGCCGCGCTCGCGACGATCCTGCAGTACTTCTCGCACACCAGCGAGAGGCCCAAGTGGCGCCTTGACGCGACCGCCGTCTGCAACGAGCACCAGGCTCTGGAGGCGCACCTGCTGCGCACCTACAGCCTGCACCGCCTGCACTCGGAGAGCCCGCTCACCCGCGCCGAGGAGGAGCTGGAGGGGCTGATGGGCAGCGGGCGCGTCGGCTTTGCGTCCGCGCTCAGCCTGCGCGGCTGCGCCTTCTTCCTTCTGGCGGCTTGCGCGCTCAACCCGGACGAGGACGCGCTGGGCAATCTGCAGGCGACCGCGCTCTCCACCGAGATCGGCCGCGGCGTGGTCGCCGCGCTGCTTGCCTGCACGGCCGCCTCCGCGCGGCTGGAGTACTGCGCGTGCTACTCGCCCGACGCCTGCCGCGCGGCGAGGGCCCTGCTCCACAACGCGCAGGCGCCGCACGCCTCCTGGCTCCGAGTCGGCCCCTACGCGGAGGTGGGCCCCGCGCACCCGGCGCGCGTTCTGCTTGCGCCCGAGACCCTTCGGAGGGCGGCGCTTGTGTTCGATGGACAGTAAAAACTTAAACGTTCCCTGCCCCCTACTCGGTCAGGCGCGGGCGCTTGGCCTTCGGAGAATCCCCCTCCTCGCGGAAGTGCACGCGGTCCCAGTTGGTGCCCACGGCGAGAAACAACTTGTGGAGCGCGCGCGGGTAAGGCTTGTCGGGGTGCAGGGCACAGCCCTTCACCGTCACAACATGCTTGAGATGGAGCCCCGTCGCCCCCTGCGGCAGTTCCATCGTGTACACAACCACCTCGTTGCCAGGGAACCCCGGGACGTTCGTGTAGGTCGTCTTGTCCCATGCGGTGCACCACGCCACCAGGCCGGGGCAGACGGCGATTGTCTTCTCCCACTCCGCCCGGGTAAAGACGACCCTGTGGTACGGGTAAACCTCGTCGGGCGAGCCTGACGTATAGGGCTTAACGATCACTAAGTAGCTGTCGCTCAGCATCTCGGTCTCGGTGGGCGCAACGCTGGCGACCTCGCTCATTTCGATTCGGAAAGGGTTCGCGCACAGAAACGTTCCTCTTACCCCTCACTCGCTGTCGCTCTGCAGGGCCACCGGCGCGCGCTTGACGTGCTCCTCGACCTCTTGCGCGAAGCGCTCGTCCTCGTCGACCCAGCGCGACTTGGCCGGCGCGCTCGTGCGCGTGAGCTTGGAGGCCGCGGCGGCCGCGGCCTTGTCCGCCTGGCGCTTGGCGCTGCCGCGCTCGGTGGCTGCGATCTTCCGCGCCAGAATGCCCTGGCTGTATGCCATGTAGACGCGGCGCCACACGATCGAGCCGCTGAGGCCCACCTTCTCGTCCTCCACCGCCGGCACCGCGTGCTGCGTCGCCAGGTTGGCCTCCATGGACATGAGGATAAGCGTTCCCGCCGGCACGACCTCGTTGAAAACGCACGGCTCCGCCTCCTGCTTCTTTCCGGCCAGCTGCTTCGCCTTCTGCCGCGCCTCGCCCTTCGAGAAGCCAGCAGCCTCGATCTTGGCCGCCTGGGCCTCGAGGTCCTGCCCCACGCGCCGGCGCAGCGCAAAGGGCCGCGACGCCGGCCCGAGCTTCAGCACGGCGATCAGCGTATTGTCGTCCAGGCTGTGCGCCTTGTCGTAGTGGAAGCCGATGTTGTGCGAGCCGCCGTCGTAGGCCGTCACGATCGCGTGGTTGACCGGCGGCGCGCCGAGCACCGCCGCCATCTCGTTCACCTTGGCGCTCGCCGCCTGGACCGGCTCGCAGCCGGCCCAGTCGCTCGTCGCGCGCGCCACCGGCCAGGTGAAGCCGGTGTACCCGTACACCAGCACGAACTCCTCCACGCTGCCGTCCTGCAGCCAGATCTTGCGGCGCTTGAGCTCGTTGCCGCGGTACCGGAGGCTCGGGTGGTCGCCGGCGACCCACTGCAGCGCGCCGGGCACGATGTCGTCGCCCGCGTGCCGCACCGGCACCGAGGCGTCCAGGTCGCCGAGGAAGGTCGCCGCGTCCAGCCCGGCGAACTTGTCAAAGTCGGAGACGAGGAAGAAGTCCATGCCGGCCACGGGCTGGCGCACCTTGCCGGGAAACTGCTGCTCGAGCGCGTGGAGCATGTCGATTCGGAAGGGGTTCGCACGCGGGCGAGCGGCAGTGTGGCGCCACGAGATTGCGAGGCGCAACGCGTTCTGAAAATAGCGTGTGACAAATCGCACTGACCAGGACACTACACGTATCGCATGCCAGGCGGGTTTCGCCACCCGGTCGCAGTCCGGGGGCCAGTGTCCTGCAGGACGCGCAGTGCGCGAACGGCAGCCGTATCGGGCACCACGGCCCCTGGACCTCCAAAGCGACGTGCGTCGGCTTCCGCTGCGGGCGCCGCGAGCAACTGCAACGTGCGCAGAGTGTATGCGGTGAAGAAATTCACGGGCGGCGCTTCGGCAAGGGCCTTGCTCTGGTAGTCTACAATGTCCGCGACGGTGAAGGACGCCGAGTAGTCGATCTCGCCGTGGCTGGCCGTGACGAGCTGCTGCCCGCCCCTCACGTTGACACGATCGTTCACGTGCGGAAAGAAGGAGTAGAACTCATTCCAATCGGGCATCTTGAACACAAACGAGTAGAAGCGCCGCCTGGCATCCGGCTGGTCGGCGGACACAAGAACCAGCCTGCGGCTCGACCCCTGCGGCGCGCTGCCCTTTGCCCACGGCACGTACACTTGGCGCCGTGCATCGAACGGCGGCTGGATGGCGGCCTCGTCGTTCAGCTCGATGACGGCGGCCTCGAGCGCCGACGAGGCCGCCTTGTCTGCGCCGCCGCCCAAGGAGGCCCACTTGCCGTGGTACTCGGCCTTGGTGCCAGCGGCGCCGGCGAGCACACTGGCAGGCGCGGTGCGCGGGTCTCTGGTCGGATTCGCCTTCTTCCAGCCGTAGGGCAAGCGCGTGTTGGCGGGGACCTTGCGCCCAAACGCAAAGTGCACGACCCCCGTGTTAGGGTGGACGGCAAACACGTAGACGGCGGTCTGGAAGTTGGCATTCGGCACAGACGCGAAGACGTTGAACTGCGCGCCAACCGCCGCCTCCTTTCGCCAGGCGTCTTGTTGGAGGTCGTAGAAGATGGAGTGCTTTGGCAGGGGCGCGTCGAATGGGCTTGGGACCATGGGCCATTTGCCTGGACAAGGGCAACCTTCCACTTATCAGACACAAGAAAAAACTTAACTGGCGGCATCGGGACCTGGCGCTCTTGCTACGCCTCACTCGCGCGTCGTGTCGTGCGTCGTGTCGTGCGTCGAGGTCGTGGTGGTCGTCTTCTTCACGACGTAGAGCTTGCCGTTCTTGACAACGACCTCATCCTCGACGGCGGTGCCATCCGTGCGCACGAGCGCCTCCTTCCCCTTGGGCCCCTCGTAAAAGCGCGTCTCCGTGAACTTGCTCCAGGGCTAGCCGGCCTCGCGACGGGGCTCTTCGCTGTCCTAGGGCTCGCTCTCCTCGAACTGCGTACGCGTGTGCTTGTGCAGTTCGTCCACCGCCGCGGCGAACGACTCATCATCGATGTCAAAGTAGATGGGCCCCTGGCCGGCCTCAAAGCGCGGCCCGCCGCCCATGGCCATGCCACCCGCGAGCCACACCTTCACCCAGGGGGCGTCGCGGGAGTAGTCGGTCATCTGGTTGGAGACGACGAGCGGCACCACGAACGAGGCCATTTCGTCCAACCCGCGGGAGCGCAGGTCCCTGTAGTACAGCTCCGGGGGCTCGTTGATTACGAACGTGTCGGAGTACTCGGCCATCAGGCTCACGATCTGCTTCATCTGGTTGGTGTAGTGCGTAACGGCCGACATGGGCGTGGGTTCGATTCGGAAGGGGAGCCGCGCGCCAAGCCCCTCTTGCGGAGGTGTGCAGTAGGAGGGCGGAAATGCAGGCGAATATTCTCCGTTACTTCAGTTACACTGACAGAACCCCTCCCCGCAGACATCGCCGCGCTGCTCTACTTCCGCGCGCGCTTGCGGTTGATTGGGTTGTTGGCGAGATCCGCGCGCTTTGCCTCGTAGAGGCGTCGGTACGACGCGACGCACATCACGCCGTTTGTGTCGCGCACGAGGTGCTTTTTGTCCATTGCGCAATAGCCGAACCGGCAGCCGGTAGGCACATCGCGCGTCGCGGTCTTGGCGATCCACTCGCCGGCCTTCTTCTCCGGCATGAGCTCGCGAACGCGGGCCTCCCAGTCGTCCGGGCTCAGCTTCTCCGGCATGTCGGCCGGAAAGCCGGTGGCCTCGATCTGGCGCTCGAGCTCCTCCAGCTTCAGGCGCGTGAGGAACTCCATGTTGCGCTCGGCGTAGTTCTCGTCGCGTTCCCACTTGCGCGCAAGCGCCAGGCCGAGCGCCAGGCAGGCGCGGAAGTGGGCACGGCAGCACCCCGTCCAGAAGGTGAGCGGGTGCCGGCGGTACGACACCTTGCAGCGCCAGTCCTTGTCAATCGGGCACTCCGCATGCCCTTTCCACTGCGCGGTGGGCGTCTCGACCGACTCGTACCAGCCGGGGTGCTGCTTCATGGCAGCAAACAGCAGCTGCAGCGCCTCGGTGGGGATCTTGCACGCGTGGCACGGCAGGTACTGCTCCGCCGCGGCGTCGGCGTCAGGCGCAGTCCAAAAGAGCTGCATCTCAAAGCGCGGTATCGATTTGGAAGGGGAGCCGCGCGCTAGCCCCTCTTACGCAGGTGTGCACTAAGAGGGCGGGGATGCAGGCGAATCTTCTTCGTTACTTCAGTTATACCGACAGCCCCCCTCCCCCGCTGCTGTCCCCCGGCAACGGCATAGTGCTGGCGCTGTACGATTCGACGCTGACCGCGCTCGAGCCGTGGGCGAGGGCCGGGTTCCAGTGCGAGTCCCTGGCGCCGAGCCACCGCTCCAAGAGCCTGGCCAACGTGCGCAAGCGGAAGGTCGACCTTACCAGAGCGGGCGTGCTCGACCAGGTGGTACGCAAGTACAGCGGGCGCGTTGCGCTGGCACTGGCCTTCCCGCCCAGCACGGACCTCAGCATCGCCGGCGCCCGCTGGTTCGCGGCCAAGCGCCGCGCGGACCCCGACTTTCAGACGCGCGCAGTTGCACACCTGAAGGCCATCGAGAAGCTCTTCCAGAATCTGGGGTGTCCCTGGGCCATCGAGGGGCCCGGGGCCGGGCTGCTGCGGAAGCTCTGGCGCAATCCCGACTACGTCTACAACCCCTGCGAGTTTGGCGCCTACCTCCGCCCCGACGAGGGGCACCCGCTCTACCCGGACATCATCCCTGCGCAGGACGCCTACACGCGAAGCACCGGGCTGTGGACGGCGCCCCGCTTTCGCATGCCTGCCCGGCGCCCCGTGCCTCCCGTGTGGCGCTACTTCACAAGCAAGTCCGGCCGCACGCGCCGCATGTCCCCCGTCTCCTTTAAGCGAAAGGCCGGTGCCGCGCGCGCCAGTTGCCCGCGCGGCTGGGCACGTGCGCTCTGCCAGCGCATGGCAAGCGCGGTCACGTGACATAGTACCAAAAAAGGAATAATTTACCCGGCAACGGGGTCGAAAACCCACTTGGGAATCGTGTTTACCAAAGTGTTACCGCGGGGCGCGCATCCGGGCGAGCAGCCCCGCAAGTGGGGACGTCCTTTGAAGGGCCATTCTGGAGCAGAATGCTCACACGTGCGTCTTGGATGCTTACTTTTTCCAGATGGCAGTGCATTCTGCTCCATTTTGCTGCAGAATGACGCTTGCGCAAGTCCGTCGAAATTTTGGTCGGGAGTCGGGAGCGAAGCGCCCCGCGGTAACACTTTGGTAAACACGATTCCCAAGTGGGTTTTCGACCCCGTTGCCGGGTAAATTATTCCTTTTTTGG
>MDSY01060483.1_pt1 | contig 20096 bp, 23 predicted proteins | sample 811131 | NCBI WGS metagenome assembly MDSY01 (sample SAMN05326643, study PRJNA326480) | marine metagenome | isolation source: seawater | place: Atlantic Ocean: South West | collected 2010
AACCGAATATGATGGGTAAATTTATAACTAAAACTATTTTCGGCGATTGTAAAGGAAACAATATTGCAAATGCTGGATTGTATATGGGTTACGTAAAAGAATTGAAAATATATCTGAATGATACACTTCAGTCAAAGTGTAAAGATGATCAAAGAAATTTCAATATTTCTTGTAAAAAATATGACTTCATAAAAATTGATGAAGAAGAAAAGATTTTCCAAAATATAAGCCCTAACACATTGAATAAGAATTCAGATGCAATATTCGTATCATACCCAGGTAGTCTTAGCTTTAATAGGTGTAAAAGAGCATTTATAGAATATTCACAATTCTTATATATACATGTATTGTGTTTACTATTGATAGGAATAATTCTATTTCCTCACTATAAGAAACCCTTATTTTATGTAGGACTATGTTTGCTTACATTATATATACTTTTTGCAGATAAATCGTGTATTTAGCTTTGTTTTATAGTGAAACAATCGGTCTCATAACCATTTTATAGTAAGACCGATTGTTTCACTATAAAACGAGCATAAGAAGTTCTGAATATATAAATATACTCAACAATGGTTTGTTCGCGTTGTGGAGGAAATCACAGTTATATTAAAAGCCGCTGCCCATTACATCCAGAACATAACACTTATACGATTGATGAAGACAGAAAGAAAGCTGAAAAGGCGATCCGAAATGCTAAAATATCTTATAAGAAGCTTTATACGGGTGTTAAACTTACGAATGATATGAATGCACGTCGTGGTTCATCACGTAATGGATTAGTCATTCAGCTAATGAATCATTTAAAAGAAAGACAACCTATTCCTACTGGAATTGTTGATGAATTCTATGGGATTACGGGTATTAAAGATTCATTGAATAAATGTTTTTGGTGTAAGAAAGAATTGACCAAGAATAGAGATAGAGAGCATATTGTACCTACATGTTGTACAAAAAAGAATGTATACGGGACTAATTATGTTATTAATATAGTTCCTTCATGTAAAACGTGTAATGGAGAAAAATCAGCTATTTGTGGCGAAGAATTAAGAGTTTTTTTAAGAAAAAAGGGTTGGGTTGAAGAAAAAATAGATGAGTTTATGACGTTTATTGAAGTAAATAAGAAATGGTATCAGGCTGATGAGTCAATGATTGAAATGCTTGAGGAACAGTTTTTGGAAATAAATGAGTTTCATGCAAAAATGGCAAAGAAAATTGAAGATAAATGTGATGACTATTTAGAAAGAACAGAGAGAGAAAGAAGAGAGATGACAATTCGTGTTTCATTAAAGAAGGGGTTACCAATGCAAAGTGTTAATAAAAATATTCTTAGTTATTTAAGACCTAGTTTCTAGTCATCGTCACTAAACTGGACACGTTGAGATGCTTTTTAGCTTTGTTTATAGTAAATCTATATGTTAGTTATTCTTTGATTTTGAAGTCTTTGATTTTGAAGTCTTCGTTTTTGAAACTTTTGTCTTTTTCTTTTTTAGGGTATACTTTCTTTTTTTAGAGCCTCCATCAATATCCGCATATTCGTAAATTTGTTTTAAGTTTTCAGGCAATAGCTTATTACTTACCGATTTTTCATTGCCTCTTTGTTTAAATAGTTCAAATAATTGTTCAGCCTTAACGTTCATACTTGAATTAAGTTTGATATTATTAGGTTTGAATACTTCTGATTTGATTAATTTGTTTAATCCCTTAGAATTTTGTTGATTTAGAGATTCGAGAAAATATTTTTCAATTTGTTCATCATCAATATTATTTATAATAAATTTGAATATAATATCATTACTATCCTTCTTAGTAACATCATCGCTTTTTTTAGCTAATCCTTCTGGAAAGGCATCTATATGCTCTTTTATTATCATGTTGTCGTAGATATAGTCCTTATTCGACTTGTAGTCCTCCTCGCTGAGTTCGCCCTCCTCAAAGAGATTCTTTGTATCTCTCTCCTCCTTTGCGAGTTTTATATCTTCCTTTATTTCTGTTAAAATATTCTTTAAAATTTCTCGATTATCTCGCAATAGTGAAATATACTTGCTTTGTGCTTGTAACTCATCAGCCACTGTTTCACGTATTTCTTTCCTATCCAATGCGTCTTTTAGTTCTTGTTTTGATTTTTCAAGACGTTTGTATAATAAGTCCTGAGTATCAATTACTTCATACTCATTATCTATTCCGCGCGCTAACGAGCCCACGATTATAAAATTTAAATCAAAAATCATTGTAATCATCTGATATAGACCCTGCCTTAGTTCTAACTTTCGTCCTTGAATAAGACCTTTGTAAAATTTAATATTTTTTTTTATTACCCCTTCTGGTGTAGAAGAAGTTGTATATGTTTTAAAAAGTTCTTCAAGCTTATCAAAATAATGGTTTGAGAGAATATAAATAGATGTTAAAACCATAACTCTTTCACGTCCAAATCCTTCCTCCGTATTTAAATGGTAAGCTCGACCCAATTCTACTAAAATTTTGATATAATTTATAGCTTGTTGATATGGGCTTTCATTAACATTCATTGTAGATAAATTCTGTGTAAGAGAATCAACTGGATTATTGGAATGTTGTATTGTATTATTTAAATCTGGAATTTCTAAATTTTCCCTAAATAGGTGCTTGTCCCAGATACTTCCCCATTTAAGAAACTTATATTCTTTATTATGTATCTCATTTATTTTGTCAGAATTTAAATAAGCCAATTCTAAATCATTGACAATTTTATTAAATTCCTCTTTAGTTGTATTTGTTTTGATTCTTAATAATCTGTCATACATATTTTCACGTGGCGATTGTAAGGGGAAATTCATTGCTTCTGCTAAATCAGTGTAATCATAGTCAACAGATGGATGGATTAATGGTAATGCGTTTTTTACTCTAAGATATTGTCTCACAGGATACAAAGAACGTCTTGGCATTACTATAGTATATAAAAAATAATGCCATCACCATATATAATTTAGTCTTCAATTCCCAAAGTATACAAGTTTTCAGAGCCAATAGGATATACACTTTCATTATTATTATCCCACCTAACTACTGCCCATCCGGGTCCAGATTGTGTTGTAATTTTATCAGTATGATAAATACTGTTACTATTCTCTCCAACTAGAACATTATTATTAGTATATCCAATTATAGTCCCACCAAGTCTATTTTTTGGAATATTTGTATCATTTCTATCGATATCATCTTTCCAAGATGCTCTCCAATGTAAACCTCTCTTAACTCTTAAGCCAATATGAACATTCTCAAGTGATACTAAATCAACTGATATATTTTCATTTCGAATTTTTGAATGGTTTACAAGATAAGAATCCATTATTGGCCGCCGCCGCGGCTTCGGTTGTGGCTGTGTTTGTGCTGCTTCGTGCTCCTTGCGCCTCATTTCCCGATCTTGTGCGCGCTTCTCGCGGAGCGACGCCATTATTGTATAATATACAATATACATAAAAGACTGTCATTTTTATTATGTTCTTACGTTTGAAATGTATAAGCAAAATATAATGATTAGTATGAATCGAACAAAAGAGGAAAGACAAAATGAAGTAAGAGTAATAATAGAAAAGTTAACACAACTAAGGTTAACAACAATTTACGAACCAATACGTGACTTAATGAATGTATTAAAGAAGTATATAGAAGAGGGTAATGATATAAAGATTAATATACCTTTCAATGAAATAAGCAAGAGAATTGTAGGTTATCTTTTCGCAAATAGTCGAAAGGAGTGTTGGTTAAAGTTGGAAAATTTAAAAAAATGACAAAAAAAATGGCTTAGACTTATAAATTGTAAGTATGATTATTAACAAGCTATACGATTAAATTAGAATTCAAATTCTAATTCCTAAAACAAAATGGTTGCGATGAATAAGGATTTGTGGATGTACGAGTACAATCGTACGTTCGATAATGAACTTAACAATGGACTTACGGAAACCGAAGCGGAGACTTTGGCGTCTGCGTCTGCGGACGTTGCTGTCTACTACGGTAAGACAGCCTCTATGGATGAATTACGTGTGGAGTTAGAGACTCGTGATCTTCCGATCACTGGTCGTCGCTTGCAGCTCGTGAAGCGTATTCTTACGAACAACACGGAGAAGCGCAAGCAAGAGATCGAGACGGAGCCGGAGATTACTCCGGAGCCGACGATGGTTATTACTCCGCGGCGTAGTGCACGGCTCATTGCCCAAGCTATCCCCTACTTCTAAGTAAGCAAAAACCAAGCAATGGCTTGTATAGAATTAATGGATTTAATGTAGATAAGTTTTGTAGCAAAAGCTATCATGATTAAATCCTAAAAAAAGGCGCAAGGGCATGGACCGCTGCTATTTAGCACCTACGGTATGCGCTGGCGCTAAAAAAGGTTAGATTTAATTTGGATGAGTAGTCTATTATTAGAGACTTTACAAGATAAAGATACTAACATTAGGCTAAATAAAAAATTAAATCTAATTTTTTTTAGATTTCTTAACAGTTTTTTTGTTTCTTCTTGTTTTTTTGAGAGCTTTTTTACCCCCTTTTTTTGCTTTAAGAACTTTTTTACCCTTTTTCTTTCCACCTTTTTTAGGCCAAAGCGCCTTATTAGTTGTTACTTTTAAACTGGTACCATCCTGTAGCTGAGCAATAAGTGTAATTTCTTTAGCTGGTGCGACTAGATTACCATCTTCATCTTCAACATATTCGTTGGCAGGTTCATCTCCATCTCCTCCACTAACAATAGCTGATAGATTTTTCGATGTGGCATCGGAAGTTTTATCTATTGCCTCTTTAGCAGTATCAACAACCGTTGATGCAGTTTTTTGTGTGCCTTCAACAGCCTTCTCTGCAACTTGCTTTGAAGCATCCACAGCTGCATCAGCAGAAGCTTTAACAGCCCCTATTCCGGCATCAACAACCGCTGATGTAGCGTCTTTTGCTGTTTCTGTAAGCTTTTGTGTAGCATCTTTTGCTACATCTTTAGTAGTATCAACAACTGATTTTGTAACATCACCTACAGCTTCAGTGGTACTTTTTACAATTGATTTGGAAGTATCCTTAAGTGTATTAATTATACTTGACATTAATGTAAATTTTATTTTTTTTAAGTATTGTCAAATGATTTTATACAGGTGCATATGATGCAAGATGGTCATCAGTACCCTCAAGATTTGGTTTTTTGGTTGAGGCTGCTGGTGGAGCTGCAACAGTTAATTTAGGAGCAGCGCGAGTGGCGGCTCCTGGAGCAGAAACAGTACGACCACGAGGTGGTATTGCAACAGGTGGACCACGGACGCGTCCGTTAATTGGAACACCTGATGAGTCAAATGGAATACCCGAAGAGTCAAATGGAGCACCTGATGAGTCGGAAAAACCTGGAATATTTTGAGAAAAACTTTCGTATAAGTCTCTGTTTACACTTGCCATGCTAATTGAAAGAACAACCGCAAGTCCAATTAATATTCCCATTTTCAAATCAAAAAGTAATGTGACGAGTACAACTAAAAGTGATGCAACTTTACCCGGGCAAGTTGAGAATACATCAAGAACTGTTGTAGGAGTAACAACAACCATGTAAGCAATAATTGTTAGTGCTGTGACACATGGAATGATGTTATTAGGATTACAGAATCCAGATAATTTATTATTAGCCTTAATAACAGTTCCGGTTGTTTTATTAACAAGACCTTTCGCTGTACCGATAGTTTTAGATGTGGCTTTTACCCCAGTTGAAGCAACCATATCAACTGCTTTTTGAGTTTTTCCTGCAACACCTACTACAATTTTTTCTGCTTTTCCAACAACTGCTGAAGCAGCACCGGTTGCAGTTTTAGTTCCGCTCGCGACTAGTTTAGAAACAGAAACTTTAGTCATTTAAATGTATCCAAGAATAAATTTTTACATGTCACAATCGGGACCAACTGCTGGAATCCATTCTTCCAGTTTCGTGTTCGAATTATACATAGATGGTATTTCAGAAGCAGGATTATTGAAAGTAGGGCATTTGGGACATTCTGGATAATTTCCGGATTTTTTATCAGTTTCATTTTTTTTAGAGCTTTCAACTATACCTTTTACGTAATATGGGTTATTTCGAATAAATGTGTGTGGTTGTAATTGTGAGCGACGGATATAGTCGTCTAAATTTGGACAGGCGGTGTTTTCTGATATAGTATCTTCTGATATACATCCTTGCGAACATCCAGATGAATCAATATTTCCAGATGAATCAATAACTTCATCTGTTACACATTTTTCAGGTTCTTGAAAAGTTATAACCGCTCTAGGTGGTGGATTATATTCAATTGTTGGATTTATAGGTGGTTGAGTTGTAACCGGATCAACGGGAGTTGTAACCGGATCAACGGGAGTTGTAACTGGATCTACAACAGATGGCGAACTGGGTGCATTACATTTCCCAAATTCTGTATTATTATCAGTATTAATTGCTGATATGTCCCAAAATCCACCCGATGTTATTGATGCGTCGCCACCTTTTGTTACTAACAAATAAATTAAGCCAAAAATGACGGATAATATTATTAAGAGAAAAACAGTTGCGATTGCTTTATTCATATTGATATGACAGAAAGTTTAAACAAAGTCTATTTACAACTATTTTCGTATTCTTCTTGATATTCAAATTTAGGCATCAAAGAACCAAGTTGAGTATAATCTAAAACATCTACAGGAGTTCCTTGAGTATATGTTGGTATAACTTTACATTTATCGGTTGGTGTACATACAGGGGGTTTTTTGTGCCATTGATTCCAATATTTATTTGGAAAGTATACAAATCCATATGGGGAGTCGATTTGTGGTTTTGGTTTTAGTTCTGAATCATCAAAAATTTCAGAATGAAATTGTTTTTCGTTCTGAAATTTTTGATTTGTCGAATTATTTGATGGACCACTGACCTTACACGCCGATTTTTCCCAAGAAGGTAATGTGTTATTGATGTTAACAATCGGTGTAACTGGCTCTGCTTTTACTTTTTCAATTGGGAAATCAGGTTGTGTTTCTTTTACAACACTACCACAAGTTTCATCAATATAAGTGAAATTTAAAGATGACGGAACTTTGCTATTTCTACGCATGGTATCTTTTAATATAATCGTATCATCTACACGTGATTCATTAGTAGCAATCTCTTCATCATTATCTGATTCGGATGATGATTCCGATGATGACGACGAATCACCTGAATCATCAAAATTCTCAAGAGTTATTGAACCCGTATTATTTGTATCTTTAAAGTCAAGATGTCCAATACGTTTTTTATTTGTAAAAGATTCCGAGATAGCTTGTTTTGTAAAACAGCAATAAGTTACAATCAAGACAATCAAAATTGCCACAGCTAATAAATTTACCATTACAAAATCGAGATAAAAAAATTTGTGTAAGTATTTCTAAATGGTAATGAATCAATATACTTTTATACTTGTTGTATGGGTACTAGCATTTGGGTTTATAATATACGAAAGAACCAAATCAAATTTAATAATTCTAACTTGTCTATCGATTATTACAATTATATTAGCGAAAACAGAATCTACAAATGATGTATTGCCCGAAATATTAACAAAAAATACAGAAATGTTGGAATGGATAGATTCTATGTTTAAGTCAAGAAATGAGGATGATAGATACAGGTGCTATAATGAAATAAGGAACATGTTATATAGTGATTCTTTATTAAAAGATAAAACGGATCACGGGTATATAACAGCAGTAATTGAAAAATATAAGCCAGAACTACCGATAGCACATAATCATGATTTAGATACAAATTATTCTATATCAACTGGATTTACAAGAAACTAAAACAGATTTTAATATTATAAATTGTAATTATGATATTCCGAGAATGGAAAAGTGTGTTTTTATGTACATTTGTACTAATAGTATTGTGGCTTTTTATAAAAACCTTCTTTAAAAATGTTGAAAGCTTTGAACAGTTAAATGACGAATCATCGTCCGATACTGAAGAAGACCAGTTAAATGACGAATCATCGTCCGATACTGAAGAAGACCAGTTAGAAGAAGACTCGTCTTCAGATACTGAAGATAAAAATATTATTGAAGATGAAGAAGAGGAAGAGGAAGAGTCTGATGATACTGAAGAAAACGAGGAAACTGAAGAGACTGAAGAAGATGACGGAGAAATATCATCTTGCGAATTATCTTCACGTATTTATCTATCAAAAGAGAATGTTAAATCAATTGAGGAAGATTTTGAGAGATATGAAGAATTATTGCCAATAATTGATATGTTTAAAAATGAGAATCTAATAGTTGAAAATATTGATAGTTCTATAGAATACAGAGATGGTTATATTGATGATTTGTATTTTGATGGGATGAATAAGCTTTCATGTAAACAATTAAGAAACTATTTCAATAAAAAAACAAGTAATGAATATTTGTCACCTTTAATAAAGAAGTCATCGCTAGAGAATATAAAGAAGACATTAGTAAAGGCGGCAAGAAAAAAATAGAATTTAATAAAAATATAAGTGTTATTTATGGGTAATATCAAATTTCTTCGTAATCCTAAAAGTCGTAAAAAAAGAAGATGGCAATGCCAGAAAAAAATACAGTTGCTAGTCGAAACGCCTGGAAAAGTAATAATATCAAAAACAAGGAAAAAAACACGTAAAACAAAAGAGAAATTAGATAAAATGGATTCAAACACAAAGAGGAAGATACTTGAAAATCAAGGAGTATTAAAAGAGAATTCGAATGCACCTCAAGAATTAGTAGATATTATGTTGAAGAACTTAGTCTAATACAAAAATATATAACAATTGTAGCAACACCTTTTAAAATAATATTTTTGGGTTGTTTAAAATTTTCATGAGATTTAAGTATATCTTTAAAATCAAATGATGAATCTGATTTTGGTATATTTCTAGGAATAATACTAACATAACTCTCTCTCCAAGGACTACAATGTTTACAATATGATTTGTCTAAACAGAAATATATTTCCCTTGATTCTAACGAATTGCTACATGATGAACATTTCATGATCTTTTTCCCTAATAACTAGTTAAGTATCATTATTTCAAAAAAAATGATTAAACAAAATTTATTATCTATCAAGATAAGAGACTATGATTATCCCGGTCCGTTGTTTCACATGTGGTTCTGTAATAAGCGATAAATGGGTAAAATATTTGGAATTAGTAGATAATTATAGAAAAGAAACTGGTCATAGAGATGTTGAACTATTAGATATTGATGCTTTAATATCAAGTGAAAATCCCGTTACAGCAGAATCTAAGGCATTGTCCGATTTACAAATAAAACGGGTTTGTTGTCGAAGACATTTCCTTTGTAATGTAGATATGGTTGATCAAATATAATTGTAGTAAAAACACCCCATATATAAAAATATTACTAATAATGTCTAATAATAAACACTCGTTGTCGGGATATACAAAAATATATACACTTAATCAATTAGCAAAATCTTTCAGTAAAGGAGATTATGATTCGGCATGTTTTTGGTCGGTAGAAATGCATATATCTGGGTGGATTGATCATTGGTGGGTAGGGGTTACAAACTATTGTGCTTTAAATATTCATATATCAAATCCAAAAATTGGTAAGTTTTTATATAAAATTTGTTCTGATTATCCTGCTTTGACAGGGAAAGGAGATGTGAATGCAGATAATATACGACAGTCTATCGCATTAGTCGCAGGCGTAATTACATTTAGTCCTAAAGATGTTGAGTGGAGTATACCAAAACCAATTACTATACCTGTACGAGAGGAAGTGTCTATACTTAATGAGATTACATTAACAAGGTCAAATAACTCTGCCTTAAGGGCGAGTTTGAAAGGTGATCCTCAGTTCATGATAAAATTAATGTCAAAAATGGCGAACTGTATTGAAAGTATGGATTTTTATGGTGCAATTAAAGTAATTTCAATTGGTCTTTTTCTGGATAAACACAAATTATACAAGAAAAAAATCAAATGTTGTTGTAGAGCTTGGAAAGGTCTTGACAAAAGATATCAAGATAGCTGGCTTTTATTCGTTTGGGATGTGTTAATGGCTATATCACTAACAAAGAATATGAACGAAATTGTTGGAAGTTGGAGAGCAATGTATATTGCAAACTGTAGTATATGTCAAATAAAAACACTAATGACCTATATTATATCGTGTATTGGATTATTATCTCATAAAATAAATTTGAATACGAAATGCGTACAAAATGAGATAACAATTAATAAGGGTTGTGCTTCAATCGACCTAATGTATAGAGATGTAATACGCAACTTAAAGAAAAACAATCATTAAACATTCAAATCACTAAATAGTTTTTCTAAACTATCACCATAATCTCTTTTCTTATCTGCAACAACTTCGTCAGCCCTTTTAGATGCTTGAATATTTGCCTCATCTTCACTCATTCCATTCTCCATATTCTCATAAAATTCCTGATTATAAACCGCCGACCATAATGATTCTTCTTCCTCTTTTTCTAATAATATATTATTTGATTCATCTTCAAATCTTTTACGTGTTTTCTCTATTGCATTATGGGAACATATTCGTATGATTTTTTTTTGAAAGGCCTTGATATTCAATCTTAATTCTTCATGTGCATCTATCTCTCGTTCAACCATTGTTGGATCTAATCCCAGGTGAGGGACGGCGGTACTATCGATAGTTACAAGACCTCCAATACCAAACCGATAATTATTACTATTTTCTCTATCATATGCTCTCACAACCCTATTATTTCCAACAATACTGATAATGTCACTACCATGTTCAAACAAATAATAGTTATATACAACAGGAATGTCAAGTACTATATACCTTTCAATTCCAGTATGATTATGTAGTATTGGATTACTCAGAACAAACATATTGAATAATTTTAGAATTTCATTACTTGGTTGCTTCTTAAAAAATCTTATGAATTTTTTTATGTCCTCCTCCGTTTCAAGTTTTGTTTCATTCACATCCTCCTGACCTGGTATGGCTTCTGGGAGAGTAGTAAAATGAATATCTCTTCTTAGAGGAGTATTTGGAATAACACGTCCTCCAATATAAAAACTTGCAGAAGGATATACACCTTGTAATCTAAGTAAAGTATGAATCATCCACTTTTCAAGTTCATCCAGTTTTGATTCAACTGATTTACAATAAAATCTAGGATGCTTTTTATCAAATATATCTAAGTATTCATATAAGGAATTTTCTGAATTACTTGATAAATATGGTTCCAATTCTTTTAACTTTTCAGGAGTTAAATCTTCTGGTTTCATTCCACCTAAAAATTTTTGAATCTCTCCATCTTTAAAATCTGTACCTTCAACATTAGCGCCATATTCCCCACTAATATTTGCAGGAAGCTTTACTTTATACATAGCGCCCACTTCGGCAACCATACCTTTATCCACCGCCTTTTGAGCGTAATAATCTTGAAATACTTTCAATGTATTTCTCATCTTCCTGCGTTCAGATAGCGAATCGCGGTTTAGCGAAACAAGCAAGCCATCCGAAGCCTCATGTATTAAAATTCCTAATTCTAATGCAGTATGTCCACTAGATGTATTCCATGGCGTCCACTGCCAAGGTGTAGCTTTCAAATCTGGATTTGCTCCATTTTTCAATAATAATTCTACAATCTTTTTATTACCTTTGACTGTAGCCCAATGTAATGCTGTCATATTTGTCACATTTTGAATATGATTAACATTTGCTCCCTTTTTTATTAATAGAAGCACCATCTCATAATGACCACTGTTTACAGCTTGTATTAATGGCGTACCTTTTTGAGGTACTTCTAATTCAATGTCTGCACCATATTTTAATAATAATATTACAGTATTACGCCAGTCATTCTTTGCCGCAATAATCAGCGGAGTATTATCATAATCGTTAATATAATTCGGATTTGCACCTTTATTTAATAAGTCTTTGATATCATAATATAAAGACTCTCTGCTAATTCCAAGTCTTCGCATTCGTGTATTTGCAATTCTAACTAACTCTTCATCTTCTGATCCTTCTAATTCTATATCAGTAGGAGAATCCAATCTTTGTGCTTCTCTAAAATATATACTTTGATAGTGATACAAACGATCCATCAGCTCTCTACCCAATCTTGCTTGTTCTCTTTTTTCTTTTTTTGATTTAAGTTTCCTAATTAAATCAAGTGCAACTTTCATATCTCGGTTGCGTAGATCACGAGTTGCTCTTCTTATAGAATGTGAACTATTATCAAGTGGATCAGAATAAAAATCACTTTGGGTATCAGAAAAATTATCATCACCAATTTCTTCAAAATTATCTGTATTCATACCACCAACAAATTCAGTTGAAATAGTTCCTTGTTGACTTTGATATTCTGTAACAATTTCGAGTATATTTACTGCATTATCATACTTTTCTTTTATAGAATCTTCCTCAATTATCATAGCGGTGTATTGATTACGGAGTCTTTCCTCTTCCTCGTCTTCATCCGTTAATTCCCCTCGAGAATGTGTCAGATTCATTCTATTTGCCATTATTTCAATCATAGCTGATCGAGCTGCAGTTGCCGCTTTTAAATTTTCATCTAATACTCTTTTTGTTTCTAAAGCAATCTGTTGAGCATTTAGACCAGATGAATTAATAATCGAAATATCTGCTTTAGAAGATTTAATTAATACTCTAACTGATTCGATATTAGAATTATCAATAGCCCAATGTAGTGGTGTTTGACCATCATTATCGATAGCGTTAATATTTACACCACCTATAAGTCCAAGATCTGACAATAGAAATTCTATATTTTCATATTTGTTATACATAGCTGCCTTATGTAAAGGCGTTACTCCATTATTATTTTTTAAATCTAAACTATCATATTTTGGTGTAAGCAATCTAAGTAGTTCTATATTTCTAGTAGCAGCAATATGTAAAGGGGTATCTCCATCAATATCCTTACAATGTACATTAACCCCTTTATCTAATAAAATTTTAACAATAGACGGAATATTATTTAATATAGCAACAAGAAGTGGTGTCTCTTTATACCTTTCGGCTTCTTTATTAATATCGGCATTGTTATCAACTAACATCTGAAAAATATTTGGATTTCCAATCATTGCTGCGAAATGAAGAGGAGCATATCCATCTTTTGTACTATAATTAACATCTAAACCATTATCTATACATTTTTGGACAAAATCTGAAAACTCTGCATTAACAGATGCGTGTAATAAGGTAAAACCATCATTATTAGTACGATTATCAATTATAGCTCCTTTGGAATGTAAAAAATCCGCAGTATCATAATATTTATATATTAATGCTGCTTGTAAAGGCGTGTCACCTTCATCATCTTGAGCATTAATATCTACACCATTGTCTAACAAAATGGATATAACCGGGATACTATTTTGACTAGTCGCAAGTATAATAGGTGTAAAACCGTCTCCATTTTTAGAATTTATAACTTGTTCTAAACTTATTGGTGGTTCTGTATTTTTGAGAAAACCAGAGTCAAAAAAACGATTTATTAGAAGATTAATTATATTTATATGTCCTTTGTATGCCGCTAAATGTATTGGCGTATTATTATCATTGTCTGATGTAAATTGAGCGTTATTATTTATTAACAATGTAACAATATCAAGACGTTCATTCGACAGACCACATACAAGATGTAAAGGGGTTAATCCTTCTTCATAAATATGATTTACATCTGCGTTATTATCTATAAGATGTTGTAAGAGATTGATAGGTTTATTGTTTGCAATCGCTAAAGAAAGTTCTCTATTATAATCGGCTTGTTCTAATATACATATTCTTCTATCTTTACAATGAGGACATCCCCTATCTGAATTACCTTCCTTACACCATCTGACAATACAAGATTTATGATATTTTTGGTTACATTCTACACATTGTTTGATATTGTCTGTAGGAACTTCTAAAAAACTCTCCCTACAAATTAAACAAATAGTATTATCTTGTTTTGCCTCTTCATCATATATTGGATTACTCATAATTAGAGTTTATAATAAAATTTTTATGTATAAGACGATGATATTAATTATTGAATAATGAAACTATCTACAATAAAAAAGTGGATGCTATGTTTTTTTTGTTGTATGAACAAAATGCCAAAAAAAATAATAATAGTTTTCCCAGGTTTTGGTATATTACCAAAGGAATATGATGAAATTTTACCTAAAAATATACATAAAGTCCACTTAGATATTTGGACAGATGATGAACTAAAAAATATAGTAAGTCTGATTGAAGATAATAAGCTAGGTCCACCAGGAACATCCAGTTATAACGAATGGTTTGATCGTATCGTAAGTGATTGTAAGGAAAAAATATTGTCAGAAATGAGAAGATATGGATATAAACTTCCAAGAATCATATATTTTTCACATTCTCTTGGTTCAGAGGTAGCAGAAAAATTATCAGACTATGCAGATGGTATAATAACTTATGGTGGTATTGTGAAGAGAAGTCATATTAAAACAAAAAATCTACTTGGAACAGAAGATAAGCTTGCAAGTAGATATTATAAATCATGGCCAAAAGATGCGCGTCCGATAATAGATCTGAATCATTTTAGTTGTGTATCAGAAGTAAGTAAGAACCGTTCTCTAACTTGGAGAAAAAAACTAGGTATTCCAGCTATAACAGAGAAACAACATACTGATGATAAGAGATATATAATACGCCGAGAAATCGAGTGGTTTGTAGCTGAGTTTTTATAAGGCTATAATTTAAAGTAAATATTTGAAAAAATGTTATAATATTTTGATAATGGATACTAAAAAAAAGTTTGAGAAAATATTATTAGAAAGAGAAAATACACTACATATTGATGTAATGGAATTAATGAACTTAAGAAAATCTGGATTAGTAGAGGATAAATTTTTAATAGATATGATAGAAATGAGAGTGAAAGATAAGAACATATTAGACATAAATGTGGGGAAAAAATTTACAATATATACCTTAGAAAGGTCCATTTTTTTTATAAGAGATATGGCAAAAATGTTTTATAGTTTAGACGATTTGAATATAGAATCATGTAAATTAAGAAATATACCAAGTTGTTTTAAAACAATGTTCAAATTTGTAAAACCCTTACTTTGTAAACACGCACTTGATGTTTTAGAAATCGAACAAATTAAGAAGTAGTTGGAGTAGTCGTAGTGTTTTTGTTGAAATCATTATATATATGATTTATCACTTCTTTTACTACTTCTTCTCTTTGAATATCCTTCTTTTCAAGAGTGATAAGTTTTATACGTTTCAAAATATCGGAGGCACTATTGATACGTTTTACTAAATCTGCAAGCCCATTTGATTTAACCTTTCTATCGCATTGAGAAGGATCACCAATAATTATCAATTTTGAGTTCTTTCCAATTCTTGTCATTAACATCACCATTTGTTCAATAGATGCATTTTGCATTTCATCTGCAATTATAAACTTATCCTCAAATGTTCTACCTCGCATATAAGCAAGAGGTACAATTTGTATCAATTCATTTTTGATCATATTTTCAACATAAGGTCTTGACAATATTTTCTCGAAGTTATCAAAAAGTGGTTGAGTAAATGGCTTCATTTTATCATCTAAATCTCCCGGTAAAAAACCTATATCTTCATCGGCACATACTGCTGGTCTTGTTATAATAATGCGATTGATTTCTTGACTCAATAAACAACGAATTCCCTCCTGACATGAAATTAATGTTTTTCCTGTACCAGCGGACCCCTGGCAAACAACGATGTGAGTATTAGAGGAACGAATCGAATCAAGAAAGATTCCTTGATTTTTTGTTTTAGGCGTACAATATCGTGGATTGGGAATATGATATTGATATTGTTCAGATTCATCCGAATCGGATGAAATACTCAACAGTCTGCGTCTTCTCAGATTCTTTTCTTTCCCTTTTTTTCTTCCCATGACTGAGTTCAATTTTATAAATTGAACTCTTAAATGTAAATTTACAGGGTATAAATTTGGAATAAAAATGATATAACATTTTAGTATGAAAACAAAAGATACTATTACTATGTTTACCAATCTCAAGACAAGTGAAAATGGTCGTATTCTGGAATTTGATATTAATGGTTTAGAAACGTCTATTGTAAATGGTTTAAGACGCACAGTTTTAAATGATATTCTGAACATTGGTTTCGGTTATGAGCCTGAAAAAACAATTAAAATTAACAAGAACACAACAGGTTTACACGATGAATTCTTAGCACATAGGATTTCACTATTGCCAGTAATGCTAAAAGAATGGATTGAGACTCCAGCAAAATGTGAGCTTGATGATTATGTATTTCGTCTTATTGTAGATCAAAAATCTCAAGAATCAAAAAACGGACATGTAACCACAGACGATTTCCGGTTATTCAGAATTGTAGAAGGAAAAGAAGAAGAGATTGTACAAAATTGTTTTCCACATGAATTTATATATAAAAGTTCAATTCTAATCACACGCTTCCCACATCGTGATTCAGTTGATCAACAGTTAGATATTGAATGTAAATTAACTAAAGGAACTCATGCCAAACATGCTTGCTTTTCGCCTACTGTGATTTGTGTATCTTATGAAAATGAAGATTCTTCCAAATCTGAGAATGTTAATTCGTTTATGGTTGAATCAATGGGGATTTGGCAGCCTAGTATGCTTATTAAAAAGGGATTTGAAAACTTATTATGGAAATGTAACCATATTATTGGTGTTCTTCAAGGTGGTGAAGGTAACAAATATGATGGAAATTATATGGCAATTGATTATGTCTTAACAAATCAAAGTCATACAATGGGTAATATGATACAAGAATGGGTCTATAATCATGAATTCGGAAATAGTACAGATGGAAATGAGTTATCTCATATTAGTTATCACGAACCTCATCCATTGGAAAATTCGATAATTATTCGTATGGTCTTAAAAGAAGATATTACTGATTTTCAGGAGTATAAAGAAACAGCAACAAGAATATTGATAAATTATGTACATTCCTTAAAAGAACATATTGATATGTGTAGTCAAACTTGGAATAATTTGAAACATCCACAAAAAATTACTTTGTTGGAATAATTATGTATGTTCTACTTTACTTTCTGTTAATCACTCTTTTTGTACTTCTAATTTATAAAGTATCATTAGATAAAACTAAACCTATTCAAACAAAGTTAGGAGAAAGTGTTAACAAAAATGTGTCAAACAGTAGTATTTTTTTGAATTTAACAAAGAATTGGAAATCAAATTTTAGCAAAATGACATATAATGGTATAACAATAGACAGATATAACGATAAATATAATGCAAATAAGTTAGTAGAGAGTTTTAATATAAGAGTACCAAAAATATATTTCGTAGGAAAATATAATGATTTGCCAACTGGATTATTAGACGATTATGCAAATTATGTCATAAAACCTAGAAGTGGACATAGTTCTAAAAATGTGTTTTTAGTCTCAAACGGAATTGATAGCTTTACTAGTAAAGCTGTAACACAAGAAACGTTACATAATTCTTTTGGATTATGGAATGATGAAATAATCGTGGAGGAACTACTAAAAGATGGAAATAGTACGATACTAGACGATTACAAGTGTTATGTTTTTGATGGTGATGTTAAATTTATATTACATAAGTCGTATATCAATGGCAAATATACAAGGAATTGGTATAATCGGAAATGGAAATCTATTAAACCTCTTAAAACAGTTGATAATCCCGGAGTAATACAAAAAAAACCACCCTTTTTTAACAAAATGATCAATGATATAGAGACTATTGGAAAGAATGTATTTAAGAAATGTTTTCTAAGAATCGATTTTTATATTACTCATCAAGGTCCCGTATTTGGTGAAATAACGCCAAATCCTGCAAATGGATATGGTTATACCGATTATGGGCTGAAGATATTAGATAGATTATGTATCGAATATGGCTTAGCATAAATTAGTTATATTTATCCACTAATGCGGCAATATGCGTAGGTAAATGATTATTAATATAAGCGAGATTAAAAGTATTTTTGGTTACATGTTTCGTAGATGTTAATCCTAATTCATTTTGGTATGGTATCACAAACAAAGGATCTTCATCTTCGTACAATGGGCTATATCTATCACAATTTGTCATTTGAAGGATATTATAGCATGAAACTACTGGATCGCGTGTATCGTTAAACACATAAACATCAAGATTCGGCAAAGCATCAATTAAATCCGCAATTCTATTTGAATAGACCTTTAATAATGCATAAACGTATACTTTGAATTGGATATTCGGATATTTCCCAGCATAAAGAATTCCCTTTATTAGCGCTTTTGCTGCGCCAGATGAGTATCCACAAAACATACATTCGGTTTCATTCTGTATATATTGAGTTAATATAGTATCTTCTGTAGCATCTACACAGTCATCTGTAGAATCATGCGTTATAAAAGGAATAAAAGATCTTATAACAAAAACATCTTTTATAACATCTCCATTTGCATCAGTTAGACCAGATAATCCAGGATACTTTGTTAAATCGGTTGTATATCCAGAAAATACTGTCCTAAGTTCTGAAGTCAAAGAATCAGAACTACTAACCCCTGGAAAACTCACAATTAAATGATTATAATGAACCGCTCTCACAACTGTTATCTCTGAGTGATAGTGACCACTTTTACACGTTTTTTTTAAATATGGTCCAAAATAGAGCAAAGTATCGACATATCTGGAGTTTTTGACTATATTCTTATCTTCTTGAGCTAGACGCGTAATCTGTATTCCTAGTAGGTATAAATTATTATTAACAACACTCACCGTTTTATTAGGAAACAAATCATAAATATTATTCGTATTAATTAGCTTGCGAAGATTGTAAATATTGTGTAATATATCAAAATCTAAATTGGTTTTCGACAAATATGCAAGTGAAATAAGGTATTGAACGTGGAATAATATTGATCCTGAAGAATTAAAAAAGCTATATAACCACGGAATACCGCTAAATTGCCTAATAACAATTTTGTTATTTGATGTACTCATTAAATAACAAAACATAAAAAGTGTGTCATATAAACATACTTAATAAGTTGATCATATTATATTTCTATCATGTCTCTGTTCAAAAAAGAGAAGGTTGTTGAAAATGATTTCAAACAAAAATATACTTTAGAAGAAAGGCTGGTAGAATCAAATAGAATTTTGACTAAACATGTTGATAGAATTCCAGTTATTCTAACTAAATTGACTGGCTCAGACATTCCAGAAATTGAAAAACGCAGATACTTGATACCTAGTCAGTATAATGTTGCCCAATTGATTCATATTATTAGGACAAGATTGAATATATCAGAAGAAAAAGGCATCTTTATTTTTGTAAATGGGACTGTAGTGCCAAGACCAAATGAAAAAATGTTTGAATTATACTGTCGTGAAAAAGACGAAGACCAATTTTTATACATAACTTATTGTTATGAGAACACTTTTGGTTAAAGTGTTTAAGCTTAATTAATCATCTTCGGAAATATCTCCATCGATGTGAGCCCTATGCCACATATAGCGTTGCTGCTGGGCGACTCCATGACCCATGATTTTTGCAATTTTATCTCTTTCTGTCCCCGACATTTGCTCAAGCTTTAAATCTCTACGCGTAATATAGATATGCCTTAGCATTGTAAGAGTAAACTCTTCGTTAAATAATTTTTTCAGTGTTTTATTAGCCCAACTATTAAAACTTCCAGAAGGATCTTTCAATTCAATATAGGGTTTTTTGAATCTTTCCGATTGAAATAAATAAGTTCGAGGTTCTTTATCTAAAGATAGATGAATTTGCCTTAATAATTCCTCTGGTAAATCGATGCGAATCTGACCATATGTTTTAGCTGTTTTGTAGTCGTTTAACACAATTTCTCCTTTGTTTTTCGCTAATATCACATAATTCTCTTTATTTGGATTTTTTGGTGTTTCTTTGTAAATCCGTGTATTATAGTAATCCGATCTTGCAGGTGGAATGTCGGTATATAGTGTCAACAATAGTCTTTCTGGAGAACCATCTTCTAATGTATTTCTTTTTTCAATTACTTTTTTGTATGTTACATA